>Ga0256839_1000737_pt1 | contig 41909 bp, 32 predicted proteins | sample 354166metaG_FD_185968 | JGI IMG/M metagenome (GOLD analysis project Ga0256839, IMG submission 185968) | Hydrothermal vent microbial communities from Mid Atlantic Ridge, Atlantic Ocean - 354-166 | ecosystem: Environmental > Aquatic > Marine > Hydrothermal vents | place: Atlantic Ocean: Mid...
AACGCCTCGCCGCCGCCGGCATCCCCGTCTATGTCGCAGCCAGTGCCGATCTGGCATCCATTGCGGGAGAACTTGAGGATCTCGGGCGCCTCGCGGGGCAGGCGGAGGAGGCCGCCCGGGCCGCGTCTCGCTATCGGGAGAGGCTGGCGGAACTGACGGCGACTTTCGGCGGCCGGTTCCCCGTCACGGTCTTCTACCAGGTCTGGGACCGTCCCCTGATGACGGTGAGCGACCGTCATGTCATCGGCGAGGTACTGCGCCGCTGCGGCGGCCGGAATCCCTTCGGCACCCTGCAGGCGCCCACACCCACCATCGATGCGGAGGCCCTGCTCGCGGCGGATCCCCAGGTGATGTTGACCGCGGCGGCGGGCGATGGCGTCGATCCCTGGCGTCGCTGGCGCGATCAGACCGCCTTGCAGGCGGTGCGCGCCGGGCGTCTCCATGTGATACCCGGCGACTGGATCAGCCGTCCCGCCCTGCGCATCCTCAAGGGGATGGAACGGATCTGCCGCCTGCTGGATGCCGCCCGCGGGGCCGGCCGGTCTCGGGGCCCCACCCAGCATCCCGATCAGGCGTCCGGGTAGGGCGGCAGGCGCCGGGGCGGCAGGTCGCGCAGGCGTGGGGCGGCGCGGTCCTTGTCCGACAGGCGGGGTGCCTCGACGGGCCAGCGGATGCCGATGTCCGGATCGTTCCAGGCGAGGCTGAACTCGGTGTCGGGATTGTAGGGGCGGGTGCACTTGTACAGAAACAGCGCCGTGTCGCTGGTGACGCAGAAACCGTGGGCAAAGCCCTCGGGAATGTAGAGCTGGGTCTTGCGCGCCCCCGACAGCGTGACGCCCACCCAGCGGCCGAAGGTGGGAGAGCCCCGCCGGATGTCCACCGCCACGTCGAAGACTTCCCCTTCCAGCACGGTGACCAGTTTTCCCTGGGCTTCGGGATGCTGGCAATGCAGTCCGCGCAGCACGCCCCGGACGGAGCGGGAGACATTGTCCTGGACGAAGGTCTCGGGGATGCCGTGCGCCGCGTAGCGCGTCGCACGCCAGGTCTCCAGAAAACAGCCCCGCGCATCGCCGAAAACGTCGGGTTCGATGAGCAGGACACCGGGCAGTGCTGTGGGAATCACGTTCATGACGGAGCCGTCATTGTGCGTCATCGGCCCGGGTCGGGCAATGGGCCGTATTGGAAGGGTATTCGCGAAAAGAAGGGCCAGGGGACCGGCTGGCACCGGTCCCCTGGCAAGGGATCAGCCCCTCAGACAGGCTGCTTCTTCGGGGCTCAGGAGGGAGGGGCTGTTGCGGAAGGGGTCGATGGGCGTGCCGTCTTCGCGCGAGGCGCGGGTCGCCGGCCCATGGGGTTCCAGATAGAGGCCGATCTCGCCGTTGATCTCCAGGGCCTGGGCCAGGAAGCAGCGCAGCCTGGGAAAGGCCCGGTAGAGGTATTCGCCGCCGGGCGGCGCCGTGGGGGCCAGGATGACGAGACGCAGGTCCTCCACGCGGAAGGTGCCGCCCTGACGTCCAGTGTGCCGGCCTTCGCCGCGGAAGATGCCGGGATAGAGGCGATACAGCCAGCCGCGGTTGTCGTCGATGCCTTCCAGGACGGCGAGGGCATTGAGCAGGGCCCGTCCGCCTTCGCGGTTGTCGCAGCTCAGCAGGGTCGGCGTCTCTTCACCATCCAGGGCCAGCAGGTGATGGCCGTCATAGGGCAGCTTGTTGGCGAGCAGCCTGTGACCGGACCCCAGGATGTGTTCCAGGGATTCTTCCACCAGCTCCAGGAGAAGCTGGTTGGACGACAGGGGAATCTGACGAATGTGCATGAGCGTGGCCATGGCCTTCCTCCTCGTTCGTGGATGGGGGTTGCGCTGTAAGACCTGGGTAAGACCTGGGTAAGATTGGGGGGGCATGGCTGATCACCGTCCAATCCTGCTTCAATCCGGTTTCGTTGCCGCGGACGCTGAATCGGATGGTGCGGCGGTCGTTTCCTGTGCTGTCCGCGGCGGCGCCTGCCGTTGCGGGGTGGCCGATGGCGCGAGGTCCTCGGCGAGCAGGGCCGCCACGTTGCGCAGCTGGGATTCCCAAAGCGACTCGTCCCGGCGGGTCGGCAGGTAGCCACAGCTTGCCGGGGCCGCATCGAGAAAGCGCCGGGCCGCGGTGGCGAGACGCCGGTAGGCCTGTTGCGCTTCGGCCAGGTCGGCGCAGTGGCACAGGGTTACGCCCAGCCATGCCGGTGCCTGCCGGACCAGCAGCCGCTTGCACAGGAGATAGGCCTGTTCCAGGCCTTCGGTGGTGGGCTCGGCGAAGAGCAGCAGGTGATCGGCATCCGCGGGAGGCAGTTCTCCCGGTCGCCAGGTGCGCAGGGCGAGGCTGCCGGCGCCAGCGTCCGCGCCGGGGTGGCGGCACTCGGCCTGGATGTCGCCTGCGTGGCCGGCGAGGGTGACGACGGCGAACCCCGCCCGGCACAGTGCCCGGGCCAGGGCCAGCGGCATGTCCCCGGCATGAGGCCTGGAGCGGTCCGGCTGGAGCAGATGCAGGCAGCGGGGCGGTCGCGCCTCGCTGAGGAAATGGTGGCTGATGCGCGCCAGGCGCTGCCTGGCGGCAGTCGGCGTGTCCCCCCCCGGTACCGATGTCTCCGGTACCGATCCCACCGGTACAGATTCCCCTGGCGCCTGGAGATCGCCGAGGTCTTCGGGCCCTGTCATGCGGTGTCGTCCATCCGTCTGTCCGCCTACACCGCGGCCGGTGCTTCGGATTGTGCTTCGGCCGGTGCTGCATCGGCTGCTTCATCTGGCACCTCCACGCGCAGGATGGAGTTGATTTCCCCGTAGAGATTGGCGATCTGCTGAGGATTGGCGGGGTCTTCCTGCCAGCGGCCGTCGATGATCAGCCGGTACTGGTAGACGCCGGGCTGGATGCGCAGGATCTTGGCGATGCGTCCTTCCCGATGCAGGGTCTCCACGTTGCGGTCGGGGATCCAGTCATTGAAGTCGCCGGCGATCTTGATCTCCTCGCCGCCGTCGGGATATTCGAGGACCACCCTGCAGGCGGGCACCGGCTCGTCCGGGCGGCCCGTTATCGTTATATCGTCCGAGACGTTGTCGGCGTGCTGCAGGCCGGGAGGCCTCCGCGTCTCTTGATCTGCCGGCCCGCCGGCATGGCCCGCCAGGTGCAGCTCCAGGCGGGCCAGCTCTTCGCCAAGGCTCGCGGGGGTGTCGTCGGGGGCCGCCGTGTCGCTGCGGAACGCGCGAGGATCGCGGATATACGCGGCGAGCCGGCGGTAGTCCTCGGCGGCCACGGCCCGCGGACAATGCTCGATGACGGGCACTCCCCGCCAGGCGGCTTCCTTGAGGCGCACCGTGTAATGGATGTTCACCGGCAGGAGGGTGTCGGGATAACGCTGGCGCAGTTCCGACAGGACCTGGCGCGTGAAACGGGTACGGTAGTCCACCAGCGTGGGCAGGATCATGAGCGGGGTGTCCAGGTCGTATTTTTCCGCCAGCAGTTCGATGGTGTCCTCCAGGCGCTCAATGCCGTCCAGGGCGAAGCGGCTCATCTCGATGGGGATCAGCACCTGGTCGGCGGCGCGCAGGGCGTTGAAGGCCAGCAGCCCCAGGTTGGGCGGGCTGTCCACGATGATGAAGTCGTAGAACGGCGCCACGGTGGCGAGATGATCCGCCAGTTGCCGTTCGCGGCGGGGCAGGTCGGCCAGCAGGTGTTCCACGGCGGCGAGGGAGATGGTGGCAGGCACCAGGTCCACGCCGGGGGCGGCATCGCTGACGATGACGTCCTCCAGCGCGGCATCCTGCACGAAGACTTCGTAGAGGCCGGCAGCGTCCGCGGTTTCCCGTCCCAGCCCCAGGGAGGCATGGCCCTGGGGGTCCATGTCGACGAGCAATACCCGCTGTTCTTCCCTGCCGAGACAGGCGGCGAGGTTGATGGCCGTGGTGGTCTTGCCGCAGCCGCCTTTCTGGTTCGCAATAGTGATGATGCTTGTCATGCCTGTGCTCCTCCTCTTTGTCGGGTCCGCAGACCCCGGGTGCCCGGCTCAGGCGCCAACCGCGACGCCTTGTCAAGTTCACTTTGCGCTATTTCTATATGGCTGCTCCTCCACCGTATCCGCTTCTGGGCCGGCTGTGGGGCACGAAGCCGGGAACAGCTCCCCCTGTCGGGGGGCGGCCGTTTCCCGGCCATGGAATCGGGCGATTTCCCGCTCCATGCGGGCGATGGGAAAGATCCATTGCTGTCCGCTGAGTGCCTCGCAGGCGGTCTCTCCCCGCAGGACCAGGATCACGTCCCCCGTGGCCACGAGGGTGATCTCCGCGAGCGGCTGTTCCAGGGTGGGCAGCGTGCGGCGCAGGGCCTCGACGCTGGCACGGATCTTCTGCAGGGACACGCCGGCATCCAGCAGCTGGCGGGCGCTCTTCAGGGCGATGAGATCGAGGAAGGTGTAGCGTGAATGGCCGCCGGGAGTACGGTGGGAAGGGGCGAGAAAGCCGTTCTTGCGCCAATAGGCAAGCTGTCTCAGGCTCAACCCGGTGATGCGGGCCGCCTGGCGGCTGGTATAGAGCCCTGCTTTCAAGAGCGAGGCACTCCTCCCCAGGGACAATTACTGGACATTTTGCTCAAAAACAGCCCCATGTCAAGAAAAATCTGACAAAAAAACGCAAAATCGTCAGTTTCGGGCCTGCCATGGGCTCCGGTTGGTGGGGAGACACCGGAAAATCAGAGCGCGCGCTTACGCCGGAGGCGCGAGCCTGTTATCTTGGGCACTTTTTTGGACAGTCATGCGCATCATCACGCTCAACGTCAACGGTATCCGGGCGGCCGCCCGCAAGGGTTTTTTCCAGTGGCTGGCGGGGCAGGCGGCGGACGTCGTCTGTCTGCAGGAGACCAAGGCCCAGGTCCATCAGCTGGCCGATGCGGTGTTCTGGCCGCAGGGCTATCACTGCCACTATCGCGATGCGGAAAAGCCCGGTTACAGTGGCGTGGCCCTCTACAGCCGGCGCAAGCCGACGCGGGTGGTCACGGGCCTGGGCTGGCCGGACATGGACGCCGAGGGGCGCTACCTCCAGGCGGACTTTCCGGGGCTGAGCGTGATCTCCATCTATCTGCCCTCCGGTTCCAGCAGCGAGGCGCGTCAGGCGGTCAAGTTCGACTTCATGGAACGTTTCACGCCCGTTTTGCGCCGCTTCAGGCGCCAGCGCCGGGAGTATGTCATCTGCGGCGACTGGAACATCGTCCACAGGCCCATCGATATCCGGAACTTCAAGGCCAACCAGAAGAATTCCGGCTGTCTGCCGGAAGAGCGGGCCTGGCTGGACCAGGTGTTCGGCCCGCTGGGTTTCGTGGATGCCTTTCGCGTGGTGAACCAGGAGGATGGCCAGTACACCTGGTGGTCCAATCGCGGCCGGGCCTGGGAGAAGAACGTGGGCTGGCGCATCGACTACCAGGTGATCACCCCGGGCCTGCGCGGGCGCGTGCGGGCGGCGCAGATCTACAAGGCGGAGCGATTCTCGGATCACGCCCCGCTCATCATCGACTATGCCGACTGAACCCTGTCATGAATCTGTCATAATTCCGGTTTATGGTGCGTCATGCGGATGCAGGCCCAGGCCGCTGAGCCCGCATTCAGGAAAAGTGCTGTTCATGCCGGATTGCGCTGCGCATCATCCGGTTGCACAAGTCATGGATCTGGGTAATGCGCCACAATGACCGTTCATGTATTACTGGTGGAAGACGAGGCCCCCCTGCGGGAGATGCTGTGCTTTGCCCTTTCCGGGGAGGCATACGAAGTCACCGAGGCGGGGGATGCCGGTGAAGGTTTCACCCGGCTGCGCGAGCGACGCCCCGACCTGATCCTGCTCGACTGGATGCTGCCCGGGATGAGCGGCGTCGAGTTCCTGCGCCGCCTGCGTCGGGAGGCCGCGTGGCGCGACATTCCCGTGATCATGCTGACCGCGCGCGGCGAGGAGGACGACCGCGTGCAGGGGCTCGAAGCGGGCGCCGACGACTATCTGGTCAAGCCCTTCTCCACCCGGGAACTCAAGGCGCGCATGGCCGCGGTCCTGCGTCGCACCGGCAGGGAGCAGGACCGGGAGACGCCCCTCAGCGCGGGGGGGTTGCGCCTGGATCCCGTGGCGCACAAGGTCACCGTGCACGATGGGGCGCTGACGCTGGGGCCTACCGAGTTCCGGCTGCTCCATTTCTTCATGCGTCATCCGGAGCGGGTGTTCAGCCGCGCCCAGTTGCTGGATCACGTCTGGGGGCGTGATGTCTACGTGGAGGAACGCACCGTGGACGTGCACATCCGCCGCTTGCGCAAGGCGCTCGCACCCCATGGCTACGATGCCTGTATCCAGACGGTCCGCTCCGTGGGCTATCGTTTTTCCGCGCCCCTTGCGCCCGACTCCCATTGAGGTCAGGCCTTGAATCGATTCTGGTGGTACGAGTTGCGCCTGGCCGCTGCCTTTCTCGTCGCCGGCGGGGCGGCGGGCTGGCTCGCCGGCCACGTCGCCACCGGCTTCTACGGGGCGTTCCTGGTCTATGGCGCGTGGCAGGCCTATCGCCTGACGGGTTTCCTGCGCTGGTTGCAGCGCGGTCGCCTGAACGATCCGCCGGAGCTGCCCGGGGTCTGGGGTGAGCTGTGTTATCTCGTCTACCGCCATCACGACCGCGCCCTGCGCAAGCGCCGCCGCCTGGGCGAACGCCTGCAGCGCTATCAGGCCACGGCGGCGGCCCTGCCCGACGCGGCAGTGGTGCTGGACCGCGACCAGGGCATCCAGTGGTTCAACGAGGCCGCCTCCCAGTTGCTGCATCTCAAGTCCCGTTCCGATGTGGGGCAGCGCATCGACAACCTGTTGCGGCATCCCGATTTCGTCGCCTATCTCCACGGCGGGGATTACAGCGAACCGCTGGTATTGAGCGCCCTGGTGGAGGAAGGGCGGGTCCTGCAGATCCACATCGTGCCCTATGGCCAGGACCAGCGCCTCCTGGTGGCCCGGGACATCACCCGCATGCACCGGCTGGAGGTGATGCGCCGCGATTTCGTGGCCAATGTCTCCCACGAACTGCGCACGCCGCTGGCGGTCATCAGCGGTTACCTGGAGACCCTGCTGGAGCACGGGAAGACGGGCGTCGCTGAGCCGGATGCGGAGGGGGCGCTTGCGGCCATGAAACAGCAGGCCGACCGCATGATGCGCCTCATCGAGGACCTGCTCACCATTGCCCGCCTGGAGACGGGAGAAGGCCAGGGCGCGGACAGGCCCGTGGATGTGCCGGCCCTGCTGCGTTCCCTGGAGAAAGAGGCCCGTGCCCTGAACCGCGACGCCGGCCATGCCATCGAGCTGGAGCTGGACGAGGGCCTGTGGCTGCGTGGCAATGCCCGGGATCTCTACAGTGCCTTTCTCAATCTGGTGAGCAACGCCATCCAGTACACGCCGCCGGGGGGACACGTCACCGTGTCCTGGCATCGCCGCGGTGATGAGGCCTGTTTCTGCGTGACCGATGACGGTATCGGCATTCCCGCCCCTGCCATCCCCCGCCTCACGGAGCGCTTCTATCGCGTCGATCCCGGCCGTTCCCGCGCCGCCGGCGGCACCGGGCTGGGGCTCGCCATCGTCAAGCACGTGCTGAACTACCACGGCGGGGAACTGCATGTCGAGAGCACGCCGGGCAGGGGCAGCACCTTCTGCTGCATCTTTCCCGCGGCACGCGTGTTGCCTCCTCCGGGCAGGACGCGGACAGGGCAGCAGGATGGAGAAGACGGCGCCGAGACGGCGTGTCACGAAAATTTAACGAAACCTTCACGGGAATGACACGCAGGGGCGGCATTCTGCCGCCAAGCCTTTCCTCTCCTGGTGGGGGGTGCGGCGCAGGGTGTTTTGATCGTGAAGATAAGGAGAATTGCATGATGTCATTGAGTCACAAGTTCTACGCGAGTCTTGCAGGCGCGGTCATCGCCGCCTTGCTGTGGGGTGCCCCGGCTTTCGCCGCCAATCCCAGTACCAATCCCAGTACCAAGCCCGGCCTGGATCCCGCCCTGCCGGAGTACCAGCGTGCCAGCGGGGTCTCGGGCAACCTCAGTTCCGTGGGCTCCGATACCCTGGCCAATCTCATGGCCCTGTGGGGTGAGAAATTCAAGGCTTTCTACCCCAGCATCAACCTGTCCATCCAGGCGGCGGGTTCCTCCACCGCGCCCCCGGCCTTGACGGAGGGCACCTCCAACCTGGGGCCCATGAGCCGCAAGATGAAGGGCCGGGAGATTCAGGCGTTCGAGCGCAAATACGGCTACAAGCCCACGGCGGTGCCCGTGGCCATCGATGCCCTGGCGGTCTATGTACACAAGGACAACCCCGTCGAGGGCCTCACCATCCCCCAGGTGGATGCCATTTTCTCCAGTACCCGCAAGTGCGGCTATCCCCGGGACATTACGCGCTGGGGCGATCTGGGCCTGGGTGGTCCCTGGCAGCGCCGCAGCATCCAGCTCTATGGGCGCAATTCGGTTTCGGGCACCTACGGGTATTTCAAGAAGAAGGCCCTGTGCAAGGGGGATTTCAAGAACACCGTCAACGAACAGCCCGGCTCGGCCTCCGTGGTCCAGGCCGTGAGCGCTTCTATCAACGGCATCGGCTATTCCGGCATCGGTTACAAGACTTCCAGCGTGAGGGCGGTGCCCCTGGCGAAGAAGGCCGGCAAGCCCTTCGTCGCGGCGACACCGGAGAATGCCGTTTCCGGTCAGTATCCCCTGGCGCGGTTTCTCTATGTCTACGTGAACAAGCATCCCAACAAGCCTCTTCCGCCCATGGAGCGTGAGTTTCTGAAGATGGTGCTCTCGCGCGTCGGCCAGGAGGTGGTGGTCCGCGACGGCTACATTCCCTTGCCGGCGAAGGTGGTGGAAAGGCAATGGCATCTATTGTTCGGGAAAAGTTGGAAGTAGATATGATTTTTATTGATGGTTATCATGTGCCCTGCTATTTCGTTTCGCTTCCAAAAACCAATATGGAGGAAGAAAAAGACAATGACTAGAAACATGATCGTCGCGGCGGTGGCCGCCGCTGTGGGAGGTCTGGGATTCGCTTCGGCCAGCCAGGCCAACGGTGTGCTGTACAAGGACGGGGACACGTATCTGAAGATCGGCGGCCGGATCCAGATGCAGTACTATTACCAGGATCCAGACGGTGGAGTCAGCTCGGACAAGCTGTTTTTCCGTCGTCTGCGGCCCTTCATCGAGGGCAGCCTGCATCCGGACTGGAAAGGCAAGTTCCAGTTCGACCTGGGCAAGGCCAAGGGCGGCAGCGAGGTGTCCATCAAGGACGCCTATTTCCAGTACAAGGGCTTCGAGGCCTTCAATATCGCCTTCGGCAACAAGGGTTTCCCGTTTTCACGAGAGTACATGACATCATCCAAATACCAACAGTTCGTGGAACGTACCTTCGTGGGTGACGCCGGCTTCGGCACGCCTGAATGGAACATGGGCATCCATCTCGACGGCAAGTCGGGCAATCTCACCTGGGCCGCCGCCCTTGTCGAGGCCCAGCTGGATCCCAACAACAGCAAGCTGGACTTCGACACCCCGGCCAACAACGAGTCCGATTTCAACCAGGGCTGGATGATCGGCGGCCGCGTGGATTACCACCCTTTCGGCATCCTCAAGTTCTCCCAGGGTGACTTCAAGCGCGAGCAGAAGGCCACCATCGGTATTTCGGCCTATACCTGGAGCAATGACGACGATGTGGAGAACGTTTCCACCACCAAGACATTGAGTACAGATCCAAGCTGCGGTTCCTTGCCCTGTACCGTCATCGAGAGCACCACGACCTCGCCCAGCACGGAGGACGTGGATTCCGTGACGGCCTTCGAGATCAGCGGTGCCTACCGCAACCAGGGCATTTCCATCGATGCGGAGTACAACCAGATCAAGTCCGAGCTGAAAGTCGGTGGCGTCACCGACGGCCTGTACAAGGACAGCGAAACCACCCTGGACCAGTGGATGATCAAGGGCGGCTACATGGTCATTCCCAGCACGCTGGAAGTGGTGGGGGGGTACCAGAGCCAGGATGCCGACAACTATGCCGAGGCCTGGACGCGCATCTCCCTGGGCGCCAACTGGTACATCCAGCAGCATCATATCAAGTACCAGCTCACTTATCGGATGAATTCCGACAAGAACGGCGTCAAGGGTAACGACGAGGACGAGGTCTTTCTGCAGGCCCAGTTCGTATTCTAGTTCGTGTTCTGACGGGGTTCTCCCTTGCCCCGAAGGGGCATTACTGCGACGGGGCCTGCGGGCCCCGTTTTTTGTCACATCCCTGTAACAAACGGCCGGTAAGCTGCCGCGATGATGTCTGAAACGGCAACGCGACGCCTGCGCGGCCGACTCCTGCGCGATTTCCTGGCGCGCCTGGGTGTGGGCCTGGGCGGCATCGGCGTGATCCTCGCCATCGTCCTCATCTTCGTCTATCTGCTGTCGGTGGTGCTGCCCCTGTTCAAGCCGCCGCACATGGCCGCCGTGGCCGCCTATCCCTCACCCGCCGGCCACCCCTCTGCGTTGGCCACGGCGCAGACCCTGTATCTGGCGCTGGAGGAGCAGCTGGAGATCGCCCTGCGTTTCTCATCAGATGGCACCGTGACGTTTTTCCGTCCTGACGACGGCAGCGTCCTGGAGCGCCGGCGGGTGGTGCCCGAGGGGACGGCCAGGGTGACGAGCTTTGCGGTGGGCGAGGCGGGCAGCGGTGCCGGCGGTTTTCTGGGCGCCTACGGGCTTGCGGACGGACGGGCCGTGGTGTTCGGGGTGCGCTTCGAGGTCAGCTATCCGGAAGACGTCCGGGTCATCACGCCCCTGCTGGGCTACCCCCTGGGCGAGGTGTTCGTGACGGTGGATCCCGAAGGCCGACCTCTGCAACGCCTTGCCATACAGGGAGGCGGGGAAGAGGAGCCCACTACCCTGGCAGCCGTGGTCGGGGAGGCATCCGGAATCGTTGCGGCCCGCTTCGTTCCCGAGGCCTCCTTTCTGGGGGACGGGCTGACCTGGGAGGTCTATCACGGCAGTCATGCCCTGGGCACGCAGGCCGCCGATTTTCTGCTCCTGGACAAGATGCAGCGCCTGCTCTATGTCGCCGACGAGGCGGGCGCGCTCACCGTGCTGGAAGTGGACGACGAGGCGGGGCTTGCGGTGCGCCAGCGCCTTGCCCTGCTCGACGATGGCGCCACGCTGACGGCGCTCATCTTCCTGGCCGGCGACATCTCCCTGCTCGCGGGGGATTCCCGGGGGCGTATCCACCAGTGGTTCCCGGTGCGCGATGCGCACAACCGCAGCCTGTTGACCCGCATCCGCGGTTTTGAACTTGCGGGGGGGGAGGCGGTGCGCCTGCTGGCGGCGGAGCGCCACCGCCGCGGCTTCCTCGCCGCCGGCGCTTCGGGGGAGGCCGTCCTGTTCCATGCCACCGCCGAGCGCGAGCTGCTCCGTGCCCGGGTAGCAGACCAGGCCCTGGAACTTGTCACGCTGGCACCGCGGGCCAATGCCCTGCTGGCCCAGGATGCCGGGGGTGAGCTGCATTTCTGGCGCATCGAGAACGAACACCCGGAGATATCCTGGTCCGCCTTGTGGCAGAAGGTCTGGTATGAGAGTTATCCGGAACCCGACCATGTCTGGCAGTCCACCTCGGCCAGCAACGATTTCGAACCCAAGTTCAGCCTCACGCCGCTGACCTTCGGTACCCTCAAGGCGGCCTTCTACGCCATGTTGTTCGCCATTCCCCTGGGCATCATGGGGGCGATCTATACCGCGTACTTCATGGCGCCGCGCATGCGTGGCCTGGTCAAGCCCAGTATCGAGATCATGGAGGCCCTGCCCACGGTCATTCTGGGCTTTCTCGCCGGCCTGTGGCTGGCGCCCCTCCTGGAGGCCAACCTGGCGGGCCTGTTCGCCCTGCTGCTCCTGGTGCCGCCGGGGGTGCTGCTGTTTGCCTGGGGCTGGCAGCGGCTGCCCCTCCCCTGGCGCCGGCGGATTCCCGAAGGCTGGGATGCGGCCCTGTTGATCCCGGTGCTGCTGGGGGTGGGCGCGCTTGCCTGGGCCTGCGGGCCGCCCGTGGAGAAGCTGTTCTTCGGCGGCGATCTGCCGGGCTGGCTGAGTCATGAGCTGGGCATGGGGTTCGACCAGCGCAACGCCCTGGTGGTGGGCCTGGCCATGGGTTTCGCCGTCATTCCCACGATTTTCTCCCTCGCCGAGGACGCCATCTTCAGTGTGCCCCGCCATCTGCGCAACGGCTCCCTGGCGCTGGGCGCCACCCAGTGGCAGACCCTGACGCGGGTGGTGCTGCTCACGGCCAGCCCCGGCATCTTCGCCGCCATCATGATCGGTTTCGGGCGCGCCGTGGGCGAGACCATGATCGTGCTCATGGCCACCGGCAACACGCCGGTGATGGATTTCAGCATCTTCCAGGGCATGCGTACCCTCTCGGCCAACATCGCCGTGGAGATGCCCGAGTCTGAGGTGGGGAGCACCCATTACCGCGTGCTGTTCCTCGCCGCGCTGGTACTGTTCCTGTTCACGTTCCTGTTCAACACCCTGGGCGAGGTGGTACGCCAGCGCCTGCGCCGGAGGTACAGCAACCTGTGAAGAAAGGGACGCCATCCCAGGGCTGGTTCGCCAGCGGGGCGCCGTGGGTCTGGCTCAACGCCGCCGCCGTGGCGGTGAGCATCATCATGGTGGCGGGCCTTCTGCTGCTCATCGCGGTGCGGGGCATGGGGCACTTCTGGCCCAAGGACGTGGTGGAATTCACCCTGCCGGACCAGCAACGGCTCCTGGGCGAGATTCACGACAGCGAACGGGTGAGCCTGGAGCGGCTGCGCCACGCCGGCCTGGAATTCGAGGCGGCGGATGCCGACGATCGGCGGGACTGGCTCACCCGCTACCTGGTGAAGACCGGCAACCGGGACCTCACGGGCATGGATTTCCGCTGGCTGCTGGAGACCGCCCTCCTCGCGCAGCGCCGCCCGGCGACGGTGGTCACCGTGGAGCGGCGGGAATGGGGCAATTTCTACGGTTATCTCGACGCCCTGCTGCGCGACGGCGAGGTGGTGGCCCGCGGCGAGTCCGCCTGGGCGCCGCTGCAGGCACGCCTCGAGCAGTCCCTGGCCCTGCATGCGCGTATCCGCGCCATCGAGAAGAAGGAGATCGGGGCCCTCAACGCGGAGGTGGAACGCCTGCGCCTGCGCCAGCGCCGCCTGGAGCTGGAGGGGGCCTACACCCCCGCCCGGCAAAGGGAACTGGCCGCGCAGCGCGCGGCGCTGGAGTCGCGCTATGCCGTCCTGCAGCGCCAGCTCGAGACCCTCTATGCAGAGCTGAATCGCGATACAGTGGTCCTGAAGACCGCGGACGGTCACGCGCTGAGCCTGCCTCTGGCCAAGGTGGTGCGGGTCTACCGGCCCAACGCGATGGGGCTCGGCGAGAAGCTGAGGTTCTATTTCGCCAAGCTGTGGGAGTTCGTCAGCGACGAGCCGCGCGAGGCCAATACGGAAGGCGGTATCTTCCCCGCCATTTTCGGCACGGTGATGATGGTGATCCTCATGTCCATCTTCGTCACGCCCTTCGGCGTGGTGGCGGCCATTTATCTGCGCGAGTATGCGCGCCAGGGCCTGCTGACCCGCCTCATCCGCATCGCCGTCAACAATCTCGCCAGCGTGCCTTCCATCGTCTACGGGGTGTTCGGCCTGGGTTTCTTCGTCTATTTCCTGGGAGGCAATATCGACCGCCTGTTCTTTCCCGAGGCCCTGCCGGCCCCCACCCTGGGCACACCGGGCATCCTGTGGGCCTCCCTGACCCTGGCGCTGCTCACGGTGCCCGTGGTGATCGTGGCCACCGAAGAGGGCCTGAGCCGCATTCCCCGGGCCATTCGCGAGGGCAGCCTGGCCCTGGGCGCCACCAAGGCGGAGACCCTGTGGCGCACGGTCCTGCCCATGGCCAGCCCCGCCATCATGACGGGGCTGATCCTGGCCATCGCCCGCGCCGCGGGCGAGGTGGCGCCCCTGATGCTGGTGGGGGTGGTGAAACTGGCGCCCAGCCTGCCGGTGGACGGCAATTTTCCCTACCTGCACCTGGAGCGCAAGTTCATGCACCTGGGATTTCACATCTATGACGTGGGGTTCCAGAGCCCCAACGTCGAGGCGGCCCGGCCCCTGGTCTATGCCACGGCCCTGCTGCTGGTGCTGGTGATCGTGGTGCTCAATCTCACCGCCATCCACATCCGCAACCGCCTGCGGGAGAAATACCGGTCGCTGGAACAATAGGATCCGACAGCCTGCAAAGAGAGGTGAAGTGATGACACTGACGCATGGCGTTGACAGGGCATTCCTGGCGGGGCGTCCCCCCGCCCGGGAGACGACGGAGACCTGCCTGGAGGTGCGGGATCTCAACCTCTTCTACGGTGAGAAACAGGCGCTCCACCGGATCGCGCTGCACATTCCGCGCCGGCGCGTGACCGCCTTCATCGGCCCCAGCGGGTGTGGCAAATCCACCCTGCTGCGCTGCTTCAACCGCATGAACGACCTCGTGGACGGCGTGCGCATCGAGGGGCAGGTCCTCCTGGACGGCGAGGACATCTACGCCGGGTCGGTGAACGTCGTCAACCTGCGCCGGCGCGTGGGCATGGTGTTCCAGAAGCCCAATCCCTTTCCCAAGACCATCTACGAGAACGTGGCCTATGGCCTGCGCATCCAGGGCGTGAACAAGCGCCATGTCCTGGACGAGACCGTGGAGAAGGCCCTGCGCCGGGCGGCCTTGTGGGACGAGGTCAAGGACCGCCTGCACGACAATGCCCTGGGGCTCTCCGGGGGGCAACAGCAGCGCCTGGTGATCGCCCGCGCCATCGCCATCGAGCCCGAGGTGCTGCTGCTGGACGAGCCGGCCTCGGCGCTGGATCCCATTTCCACGCTCAAGATCGAGGAACTCATCACCGAGCTGAAGGACCGCTATACCATCGTGATCGTCACCCATAACATGCAGCAGGCGGCCCGCGTCTCGGACTACACGGCCTTTCTGTACATGGGCGAGTTGATCGAATTCGGCGACACCAATACCCTGTTCACCAATCCCTCCAGAAAACAGACCGAGGACTATATCACCGGCCGTTACGGTTGAGGGTCCGGCCGCGGGTCGGGAGGGCAGACACGAGGACGACGACATGACGGAAAATCCCTTCGGACATCACATCTCCAAGCAGTTCGATGCCGAACTGGAGGACGTGCGCAACCGGGTGCTCACCATGGGCGGGCTGGTGGAGCAGCAGATCGCCGATGCCCTGCAGGCCCTGGTGGGCGGCGAAGCGGCGCTGGCGGAGCAGGTGGTGGAACGGGACCGGGAGGTCAACACCCTGGAAGTGAGCATCGACGAGGCCTGTACCCAGATCCTGGCACGGCGCCAGCCGGCGGCGGGGGATCTGCGCCTGGTGGTGGCGGTGATCAAGACCATCACGGACCTGGAGCGCATCGGCGACCAGGCGGAAAAGGTGGCCCGCATGGGGCAGCGGCTCGCCGAGCAGGAACGGCCGCGCAACCAGTTCATGGAGATCCAGCATCTCGGTGAACGGGTGTGCAGGATGCTTCACCATACCCTGGATGCCTTCGCGCGCCTCGATCCCGAGGCGGCCTTCAAGGTGACCGGCGAGGATGAGAAGATCGACTATCTCTACGAGGGCATCCTGCGCCAGGTGGTGACCTTCATGATGGAGGATCCCCGTGCCATCCGCCGTTCCCTGGATGTCATCTGGGCGGTGCGCGCCCTGGAACGCATCGGCGATCACGCCAAGAACATCTGCGAGTACGTGATCTATCTGGTCAAGGGCAAGGACGTGCGCCACATCAGCCTGGAACAGATGAAGGCGGCGGTGCTCACGGAACGGTGAAGCCCACTGATCGATTGAAAACCAACATGACGGGCTGTGTCCGGGTACGCAAACCTTGTTGCTGGGTTAATAATGCCTTGTGGCCTTGTCTTTCGACGCCTCTCCGTCCTTCCCAGCCTCACGGTGCCCTTCCTATTCCCACATTGTCCTTCCCATCCCTACGCTGTCATTTCGACCGAAGGGAGAAATCTTGTCCCTCAGCCCCCGGATTTCTCGCTGCGCTCGAAATGACAAGGTTCCTGAATCCACGGATTCAGGATAGTGTTGCCGGGTTGATGGCTGCGTTTCCCTTTCATGAGCCCTGGCTGAACCCCGTCTGCCGCCAGGCCTCGTAGAGCACGATGGCCACGGCATTGGACAGGTTGAGGCTGCGACAGCCGGCCTGCATGGGAATGCGCAGGACCCGTTCCGTGTTCAGGGACGACAGCACCGCCGGCGGCAGGCCGCGGGTCTCGGGGCCGAAGAGCAGTGCATCGCCAGGCCGGAAGGCGACGTCGGCATAGAGCCGCCGCCCCTGCGTGGAACAGGCGAACAGGCGCGGCGGCGCCACCTGCTCGAGGAACGCCCCGAGGCTGGCATGTTCCGTGACGGTGGCGAGATCGCGATAGTCCAGTCCCGCCCGGCGCAGGCGGCGGTCTTCCAGGGCAAAGCCCAGGGGATGGATCAGATGCAGGCGGGCCCCGCAATTGGCGCAGAGCCGCATGACATTGCCGGTGTTGGGGGGGATTTCCGGTTCGAAGAGCACGACATGGAACATGGGGGTAGAATGACGCAAGGGGCATGGCGCCACAAGGGGGCAGCCGCTGTAAGGAAAAAAACAGATTCTCGATGCCTGACCAAGACATGACCGAGACCCGAGACGGCAAGGCGGCAAGTGACATGCTGGCGGTGGACTTCTGCGGCATGGATTTCGCCACGCCCCTGGTGCTGCTCTCCGGCTGCGTGGGCTTCGGCGAGGAATACACCCGGGTGGCGGGTTTCTCCAACCGCGACGTGGGAGCGGTCTGCCTCAAGGGCACGACCCTGGAGCCGCGCCTGGGCAATCCGCCGCACCGTGTCTGTGAGACGCCCATGGGGATGCTCAATGCCATCGGCCTGCAGAATCCGGGGGTCCGCCACGTCGTGGAAGAAATCCTGCCCGGCCTGGACTTCTCGGAGACCCGCTTCATCGCCAATGTCTCCGGGTCCACCGTCGAGGAATATGCCGAGGTGACGCGCATCTTCGACGATTCGCCCATCGATGCCATCGAGATCAACATTTCCTGCCCCAACGTGAAGGAAGGGGGCGTGGCCTTCGGCAACGATCCCGACATGTCGGCGCGGGTAGTGGAGGTCTGCCGCGCCGCGACGCGCAAGCCGCTCATCACCAAGCTCTCGCCCAACCAGACCGATATCGCGGAGAATGCCCGGCGCTGCATCGAGGCGGGTACCGACGCCTTCGCGGTGATCAATACCCTCATGGGCATGGCCATCGACATCGAGAGCCGCACGCCCGTAATCGGCAACAACCAGGGCGGTCTCTCGGGCCCCGCCATCAAGCCGGTGGCCCTGCTCAAGGTGCACCAGGTCTACCAGGTCTGCCGCGGGCACGGCATCCCCATCATCGGCCAGGGGGGCGTGGCCAGCGCCGAGGATGCCCTGGAGTTCCTCATCGCGGGGGCCAGCGCGGTGGGCGTGGGCACGGCGCTCTTCTACGATCCGCTCGTCTGTCCGCGCATCAACGAGGGCATCCGGGCCTATCTGCAACGTCACGGACTCAGCGAGGTGGGGCAGTTGACGGGGACCCTGGTGCTGAACGATTGAGGTCCTGTCCGGTCCTGGCTGCGGCTGGGCCGGGCAGACTGATGAAGGACCGCAGATTTATCCCGCGGCCTTCTCCTCTTCCGCTTCCAGGCCCAGTTCCTTGATCTTGCGGGTGAGGGTGTTGCGCCCCCATCCCAGCAGGCGCGCAGCCTCCTGGCGGCGGCCGCCGGTGTGGCGCAGGGTGGTCTCGATCATGATGCGCTCGAAGCGGGGCACTGCCTCGTGGAGCAGTTCCTTCTCGCCGTGCAGGAGCTTGTTGTCGGCCCATTTGCGCAGGGCGGATTCCCATTCCGGGTGCTCGGCGGGTGCGCGCCGGTCCAGCCGCAGTTCCGGCGGCAGGTCGTCCACATGGATGACCTGGCCCGGTGACATGACGGTGAGCCAGCGGCAGGTGTTTTCCAGCTGGCGCACGTTGCCGTGCCATTCCAGCCGGCAGAGATAGCGCTCGGCCTCGGGGGCCAGGGTCTTGGGCGCCACGCCCAGCTCCACGGCCGCCTGCTGCAGGAAATGGCGCGCCAGCATGGGGATGTCCTCGCGCCGTTCCCGCAGGGCGGGGATGTGGATGCGGATGACGTTGAGGCGGTGATAGAGATCCTCTCGGAAGAGATTGTCCTTGACGCGCTGCTCCAGGTCCTGGTGGGTGGCGGCGATGATGCGCACGTCCACCTTGATGGATGAGTGGCCGCCCACCCGGTAGAATTCGCCGTCTGCCAGCACCCGCAGCAGGCGGGTCTGCAGTTCCACCGGCATGTCGCCGATCTCGTCCAGGAACAGGGTGCCCCCGTCGGCCTGCTCGAAACGGCCGCGATGCAGATTCTGGGCGCCGGTGAAGGCGCCCCGCTCGTGGCCGAAGAGATCGGATTCCAGCAGGTCGCGGGGAATGGCCGCAGTGTTGATGGCGATGAAGGGGCCGTCGGCCCGCGGACTGTGGCGGTGCAGGGCCCGGGCCACCAGCTCCTTGCCCGTTCCTGATTCGCCGGTGAGGAGCACCGTCATGTTGGAACGGGCGAGGCGGCCGATGGCGCGGAACACCTCCTGCATGGCGGGGGCCTTGCCGATGATCTCGGGCGCCCGGGCCTGTTCCCCGCCGGGGCGGGCGGCATGGCGGCGGTGCTGCTTGATGGCCCGCTTCACCAGGTCGATGGCCTCGTCCACGTCGAAGGGCTTGGGCAGGTACTCGAAGGCGCCGCCCTCGTAGGCGGCGATGGCGCTGTCCAGATCCGAATGAGCGGTCATGATGATGACAGGCAGCTCGGGATAGAGGGCCTTGACGCGTTCCATGAGGGTGAGGCCGTCCATGCCCGGCATGCGGATGTCGGCGATGAGGGCGTCGGGGCGGTCGTCATTGAGGCGGTCCAGGATGCCGGAGGCGCTGGGAAAGCTGACGACGTTCATGCCGATCTTGCTCAGTGCCTTTTCCAGCACCCAGCGGATGGAACGGTCATCGTCGATGACCCAGACTCTTTCGTGACTGCTCATTGTTCGGACTCCAGGGGAAGAATGATGGAAAAAACGGTTTCACCCGGCCGGCTGGTGCATTCGATCAGTCCGCCGTGCTGGTTGACCAGGGACTGGGCGATGGGCAGGCCGAGTCCCGTGCCGTCGTGGCGTCCGGTGACCATGGGATAGAAGATGCTCTTCATCATGTCCGGCGGGATGCCGGGACCGTCGTCCATGACATCGATGCGCGCCACCAGCCGGTAGAGCTTGTGCCCGATGGTGTATTTGCGCTGGGTGCGGGTGCTCAAGGTGATGTGTCCGTGTTCGCCCAGCGATTGCATGGCATTGCGCACCAGGTTCAGGAGGGCCTGGAAGAGCTGGTCCGGGTCGGCCATGAGTTCGGGGATGCTGGGGTCGTAGTCGCGCGCGAGAGAGATGCCGGGGGGCAGCTCCGCCTGTACCAGGCTGCGCACCCGCTCCAGGACCTCGTGGAGATTGATGCGGCGCTTGCGGGGCAGGGTATTGGGGCCCAGCATGCGATTGAGCAGATTCTGCAGGCGGTCGGCCTCCCCGATGATGATGCGGGTGTATTCGCGCAGCTCCTCGTCGTCCAGTTCCTGTTCCAGGAGCTGGGCCGCGCCCCGCAGGCCGCCCAGGGGGTTCTTGATTTCGTGGGCCATGCCTCGCACCAGGGTGCGGGTGGTGTGATACTGATCCAGCAGGTTTTCCTCCCGGGCGATGCGCAGGTGGCGGTCCATGGGCTGCAGTTCCAGCAGCAGCTCGTCAGCCTGCATGGATTCGCGCAGGGGCGTGACGGTCAGGTCCACGGTGATCTGTTTCTGGTTGGGCAGAGACAATTGCACTTCGCGCTCCGTGTAGGGATGGCCGCTGGCATGTGAACGCTGCAGGGCGCGGGTGAAATCCGGGTCCTGGGGCCAGATGTGATCCGCCGACTGGCCCAGCAGGTGACGGGCACTGATATCGAACAGGACCTCGCCTGCAGGGTTGATGTACTTCAGGTGCAGGGCCTCGTCGAACAGCAGCACGGCGATGTTGAGATTCTCCAGGATACGCTGGGCCGGATCGCTCTGTTTCATATCATCCATGGGCGCCTCTGTTACCAGTTGGATAGCAAAAAACAAACCAGGTTCGAGGGGATTGGCCGGAGGCAGGTGAAAAAGTGCTCTTTGCCCGGGCGGGTGAGTGTAACTTTATGAAATTGATGGGAATTTATTTGGGCCAGATTACGCGAAAACCGGAGAGGAAACGCAAGCGGCGAATGGCGCGCAATGTCCGTGAATCCATAGCTCGCCGTGAATGCACCATTATAGTGCATTTATGGTCCATAGTGAACCGAATCCTGATTTTTCATGTTCTGTTCCCCCTGGACAGCGGGTCCAGGGTGGCTCAGTTGCGGGGATGCAGGCGGGAGGCACGCAGGAGATGGAAGATGACGGGCGGGGACCGCTTGAGGGTCTTGCCTTGTGCGTCCTGGATTTCCGCGACCACTTCATGGGTCCCGCGGTCCACGTTGTCCAGCACGAAGCGCGTGCCGCTCACTGCGGTGGCTACGACCCGGCTGTCCAGCTTCAGTACGAGGCGATGGCCGGCACTGCGTTGCAGCGGCGGATGCAGTTCCACTTCCACTTCGACCCGGCCGCTGTTTTCCCGGATGGGCATGTCATCGGCGGGATAGGCGATGCGCAGCCGCTCGTAAGTGATTGGCGGAGGTTCCTTTTTTTTCTTTTCATCGGCAGGGGCGACGACCAGGGGAAGCGCGGGAACGGTCTGGACGGGGGGCAGTTCCACCACCTCGGCGCCGGGGCCAGGCTCATCCGTGAAGACCACGCTGCCATCGGGCAGCACGCGCTTGTAGATCTTTTCGGCCGCGCCTGCCCATGCCGGCATCAACAGCAACAGCAGCAGGCAGGTTATGAGATGTCCATTCCGGTTGATCTGGCATGTAACAGAAGACATGGGAGAGATTATAACCTTTCTTGGCATGCCTTTTTTGAAATACCACCGGTTCCATGATTTCTGTCAGGGCTTCAAAAAGAAGCCCCGCGCGGGGCGGGGCTTCCAGGGGGTGCCGGGTCTCTGGCGCAACCGGCTCAGAGGCTGTAGTACATGTCGAACTCCACCGGATGGGTGGTCATGCGCAGGCGCGTGACTTCCTCCATCTTGAGTTCGATGTAGCCGTCGATCATGTCGTCGGTGAAGACGCCGCCCGCGGTGAGGAAGCCCCGGTCCTTGTCCAGGGCATCCAGTGCCTGGTCCAGGGAGTGGCACACGGTGGCGATCTTCTTCTCCTCTTCCGGTGGCAGGTCGTAGAGGTCCTTGTCCATGGCGTCGCCGGGATGGATCTTGTTCTTGATGCCGTCCAGGCCGGCCATGAGCATGGCGGCGAAGGTGAAATAGGGGTTGCCGCAGGAATCGGGGAAGCGCACCTCGATGCGGCGCGCCTTGGGGTTGGCCACATAGGGGATGCGCACCGAGGCCGAACGGTTGCGTGCCGAGTAGGCCAGCAGAACGGGGGCCTCGAAGCCGGGCACCAGGCGCTTGTAGCTGTTGGTGCTGGCGTTGGTGAAGGCGTTCAGGGCGCGGGCATGCTTGAAGATGCCGCCGATGTAGTACAGGGCCAGCTCGGACAGCCCGCCGTACTTGTTGCCCGTGAACAGGTTCTTGCCGTTCTTGGACAGGGACTGGTGCACGTGCATGCCGTTGCCGTTGTCACCCACCAGGGGCTTGGGCATGAAGGTGGCCGTCTTGCCGTAGGCATGGGCGACATTGTGCACTACGTACTTCAGCATCTGCAGCTCGTCGGCCTTGCGCACGAGGGTGTTGAAGGCCGTGCCGATCTCGTTCTGGCCGGCGGTGGCCACCTCGTGGTGATGCGTCTCCGTGGTCAGCCCCATTTCTTCCAGGGCCAGGCACATGGCGGAGCGCAGATCGTGCAGGGAGTCCACTGGCGGGACGGGGAAATAACCGCCCTTCACGGAAGGCCGGTGGCCGATGTTGCCCTCTTCGTAGACCCGTTCCGAGTTCCAGGAGGCCTCTTCAGAGTCCACCTTGTAGAAGGCCCCGCTCATCTCGGCGCCCCAGCGCACGTCGTCGAAGACGAAGAACTCGGGTTCGGGGCCGAAATAGGCCGTGTCCGCGATCTTGGTGGACTTGAGATAGGCCTCGGCGCGCTTGGCAAGGGAGCGGGGGTCGCGCTCGTAGCCCTTCATGGTGCTGGGTTCCAGAATGTCGCAACGCAGGTTCAGCGTGGGTTCGTCCATGAAGGGGTCCATGACAGCGGTGCTGGCATCCGGCATCAGGATCATGTCGGATTCGTTGATGCCCTTCCAGCCGGCGATGGACGAGCCGTCGAACATCTTGCCGTTCTTGAAGAAGGCGCTGTCGATCTCCCGGGCCGGCACGGTGACGTGCTGTTCCTTGCCGCGGGTGTCGGTGAAGCGCAGGTCGACGAACCTGACGCTGTTGTCCTTGATCATCTTCATGACTTTTGTTGCAGACATTGGGATCCTCCAGAAGGTGCTTGGGTTTATTTATGGTTGTGGAAAAGAAAGTTGTCTCCCTCCAATAGCCAGCTCAGATAGCAGGAACCGTGCCATTGGGAAAAAGTCTGGAATATTAACCGGATAGTTATTTTTATTTGCGATTGCCGTCATGGTGTTGCCCTGTTTTAGTGCGTTTTCGCACCAAAACAGGGCTCATTCGCCGCCGACCTCCAGGGTGATGAGAATTTCGTCTCCCCGGGTGGTGGTCGAGACCACTTTGTGCCCATTGATGCGGCACCATGCCGGAATATCGTGCAAGGCACCCGGATCGGTACACACGACCTCCAGAATATCACCTTTTTCCAGCGAGCGGATCTTGTTCTGGGTGCGGATCACCGGCAGGGGACAGAGCTGCCGACGGGCATCCAGGGTGTGCCTTGTTCCCATGTGTCACCCCCCTTCTGCCGGGACGCCGCACCCGCCGCCGCCCTTGCGCCGTCTCGCTGCGAACGGCGGAGAGAAATGCGGACTGGCCATCAGATATGCCACTCCTGGGGGATTTCCGCAGCGGGCAGGGGGGGGACGCGGAGTATCCGGTGTGCCCCGTCTGGGTCGGTGACCTCGACTTCCACCCGGGGCGCCGTGCGGCCCTGGCTGTAACGTGCCACGACGCGGGCCGCCAGCTCCACGTCTTCCGGGCCGGCCTCCCCGTCCAGCAGGGCGAGCGGTCCCGGGTGGCTGACGGTGCGCAAGGCCGTGAACTGGCTCCGGTAGCCCTGCAGGTAATTGTTTTCGCCTTCTTCCCGGCCGATGATGAGCTTGAAATGCGGGCGGGGGCGCAGGTGACGACCGACCTTGAGCAACATGATGTCGTCCAGTTCGTAGTCGCGACGGCCCCGGGCCTGCCACAGGTCGGCGAGCTTGGCGCTGTATTGGGCGTTGGTGAGAAAGCAGCAGCCCCCCGCAGGCTGGGCATAGTCGTGCAGGCCGTAACGTTCTGCCAGTGCCATCTGGGGCTTGCGCGTGCGGCCGCTGAGGTCCAGGAGCCTTGTCCGGTCCACCCAGCCCTTCTCTTCCGGGAGGGTGGGAGGCAGCAGCCTGGCGCTCAGGGGGCGCAGGAGCAGGCCGCCGGCCCCCGATTCCCGCGCCACCACGGGCATGGTATCGCGGCGCTGCGACATGGGCCGCTGCCCGATCACCTCGCCGGTGATGATGAAATCGAAACCGTTTTCCTCCATCCATTCCCGGGCCTTGCGCACCATGAAACCCTTGCAGTCCAGGCAGGGATTGAGATTGGCGCCATAGCCGTGCCTGGGATTGATGACGATGTCCTTGTATTCTTCGATGACATCGATGATGTGCAGCTTGATGCCCAGTTTCTCCGCCACCCAGAGGGCATTGTTGCGCTTGGGGCGGTCACGGTCCTTGCGGCGGATGGCGTGGGTGTGGCCCTCGACGCAGAAGCCCGTGTAGAAATTGATGCCTTCCACATGGATGCCCTGGTCGAGAATGAGCCGGGCGGCCAGCATGGAATCGAGGCCGCCGGAGATGAGGGCCACTGCCTTGCGTCGTGTGTCCATGGGGTTGTTCAGGATCAACCGAGTTGCCTGGAAAGGCGCCCATCATAGCAGAAGTGACCGTGATTTTTGAATCTCATGCCACTGCGCTGCCTGCTCAATATGAACGTGCAGGCAACACTCTCCCTGCCCACCGTGATGGCTTTGGAAGGAGAGAAGGTCAGTGCAGGGGGGTATGGTCGTCGTCGCTGCCGTCGCTGCGCTCAGGGCCTGCCACGGGCTGGGCGTCGGTGAGTTCCTCAATGACCCGGCGGGCATGCCGGCTGCCCGTCTCGTTCCACAGGTCGAAGGCGTTGAGCGGCGTGAGCTGGGATTGCCTGCCTTGCAGGGCCCGCATGGTCTGCAGGATGTCCATGAGGGAGACGAACTCACGGGCCAGGTCGGTGTAGACCGAGGCCATCTGCGTGGGGGTGAGTTCGGCTGTCTGGGAGTAGGCCACGCGGCCCAAGTCAACGAAGTAACTGATCTTCACCATGCGCCGCTCGGCCTGCTGGGGAAACAGGCCCGAGAACAGCAGGCAGTGGTCGCCGACTTCCTGAAGTTTTTCCCTGCGGGCCCGGTCACTGGCGGAGAGGCCCCTGAGATAGTCCATGGCCAGGACCCGGGCCAGCATGTGGGGCTGGTTGACGAAGCGCATGAGGAGAAACACGAGGTAACTTTCGAGATCCTCCTGGAGGACGCAGCCGCTGGCCGATTCGGCCTCGCTGACCAGCGCATGCCATTGGGCGGTGGACGTGGGGTGTACGACGAGATCCGACATGATGCTTACCTTCTCAACTACTCCATCGGCAGGGATGGTTGGTGCTTGAATATCTCTTGAAAACTTTGGAGAACGGGAGGATACCCATTGCCGAGTCTAGCGCCTTGTGCGCGTTTGATTCAAAGTCAAACAATGATTTAGAGTGTATGGTTTGACTTGGGCATGTGTGACCGACGGGGAGGGGTGCAAGGGCCGACAGCATGGAGAAGGCGTCCATTCAGACATTCCAGGGCCTGATTCTGGCTTTGCAGCGTTATTGGGCGGCGCAGGGCTGTGTCCTCCTGCAGCCCTATGACATGGAGGTCGGGGCGGGTACCTTCCATCCCGCCACGTTCCTGCGTGCCATCGGACCCGAGCCCTGGAGCGCCGTCTATGTCCAGCCCTCGCGGCGGCCCACCGACGGGCGTTATGGAGAGAATCCCAACCGCCTGCAGCATTACTACCAGCTCCAGGTGGTGATCAAGCCCTCGCCGCTGGACATACAGGCGCGCTATCTCGGCTCGCTCGAGGCGCTGGGCATCGATCCCCTCGTGCACGACATCCGTTTCGTCGAGGACAACTGGGAATCGCCTACCCTGGGGGCCTGGGGGCTGGGCTGGGAAGTATGGCTCAACGGCATGGAAGTGACCCAGTTCACCTATTTCCAGCAGGTGGGGGGGCTGGACTGCCGCCCGGTGACGGGTGAGATCACCTACGGCCTGGAACGCATCGCCATGTATATTCAGGGCGTGGAGAGCATCTTCGACCTGGTATGGACAGACGGCCCCCTGGGACGGGTGACCTACGGCGATGTGTTTCACCAGAACGAGGTGGAAATGTCGGCCTACAATTTCGAGCAGGCCGACGTGCCGGCCCTGTTCCGGTGGTTCGACACCTGCGAGGCGGAGAGCAACAAGCTCATCGCCGCCGGCCTGCCCCTGGCAGCCTATGAGATGGTGCTCAAGGCATCCCACACCTTCAACCTGCTCGATGCGCGCCACGCCATCAGCGTCACGGAGCGGGCGCGCTACATCGGCCGGGTACGGGCGCTCGCCCAGGCGGTGGCGCAGGCATATTACCAGCGCCGCGAGGCGCTGGGCTTTCCCCTCTGCGCCCGGGACGGGGAGGCGGACTGATGGATCGCCGTGACCTGCTGCTGGAGATCGGCACCGAGGAACTGCCTCCCAGGAGCCTGCGGCATCTGAGCGAGGCCCTGGCCGCGTCCTTTGGTGCCGGCCTGGACAGGCTGGGATTGTGCCACGAGGGGATCGTGCCCTATGCCAGTCCACGCCGCCTGGCACTGCGGGTGCGGGCCCTGGAGGCGGTCCGGCGTGGCGGCGAGACGGTCCGGCGCGGCCCCGCCCTTGCGGCCGCTTTCGACGGTGACGGCATGCCCACGCAGGCCGCGCACGGTTTCGCCCGCTCCTGCGGCGTGGCGGTGGAGGCGCTGGAGACCCTGCGCAGCGAGAAGGGCGCCTGGCTGGTGTATCGGAGCCGCGAGCCGGACCAGCCCGTCGCGGCACTGCTGCCGGCGCTTGTCACCGAATCGCTGGCGGCCCTGCCCATCGGGCGGCGCATGCGCTGGGGCGATCTCGACGAAAGTTTCGTGCGTCCCGTTCACTGGCTGGTCCTGCTGTTCGGCGACGAGGTCGTGCCCTTGTCGCTGTTCGGCATCGAAGCCGGGCGCGAGACGCGGGGACACCGCTTCCATCATCCCGAGCCCCTGCCCCTCCCCTCACCCGCTGTCTATGAGGAACGGCTGGCGGTGCAAGGCCGGGTGCTGGCGGACTTCGCGCGGCGCATGGCGGTCGTCCGGGACCAGGTGGAAGAAACGGCCCGTCAGGCCGGTGGCCGGGCTGTGATCGACGAGGCCCTGCTGGCGGAAGTCACGGGGATGGTGGAGTGGCCGGTGGCCCTGGCGGGGCGTTTCGACGAGCAGTTTCTCGACGTGCCGCCCGAGGCCCTCGTCTCCGCCATGAAGGGGCACCAGAAATATTTCCACGTGGTGGACGAGGCAGGGACGCTGCTGCCCGTCTTCGTCGCGGTGAGCAACATCGAGAGCCTTGAACCGGCGGTGGTGCGGGCAGGCAACGAACGGGTGATCCGCCCGCGCCTGGCCGATGCCGCCTTCTTCTGGAACCAGGACCGGCGCCGTACCCTTGCCAGCCGCATCGACGAACTGGACCGGGTCGTCTTCCAGAAGCAGCTGGGTTCGCTTCGCGACAAATGCGAGCGCATCGCGCCCCTGGCAGTGCAGATCGCCGCGGCGCTGGGCGGCAACAGTACCTGGGCGGAGCGTGCCGCCCTGCTGTCCAAGTGTGATCTGCTCACCGAGATGGTGGGGGAGTTTCCGGAGCTGCAGGGCATCATGGGGCGCTACTATGCCCGCCACGACGGGGAGCCGGAGGAAGTGGCCGAGGCCCTGGACGAACAGTACATGCCCCGCCAGGCCGGCGACCGCCTGCCGGCCTCGGTGACGGGACAGGCCCTGGCCGTGGCGGACCGGCTGGACAGTCTCACGGGTATTTTCGGCATCGGACTGGTACCCACCGGCGACAAGGATCCCTTTGCCCTGCGCCGCGCGGCCCTGGGCGTGCTGCGCATCCTCATCGAACGGCGCCTGGATCTGGATCTGGTGCCCCTGCTGGAAGCGGCAGTGGCGGCTTATCGGGTACGCAACGGCCTGCGTTTCGACGCCACGCTCGTGGAGCAGGTCTTCGATTTCATGATGGAGCGCCTGCGGGCCTATTACCAGGAGCAGGGGATCGGAGCGGCGGTATTCGCCGCGGTGCTGGCGCGCCGTCCGGGGCGTCCCCTGGACTTCGATGCCCGCCTGCGGGCCGTGGAAGCCTTCCGGCGGCTGCCCGAGGCGGCAAGCCTTGCCGCGGCGCACAAGCGCATCGCCAACATCCTGCGCAAGGCCGGGGGCGGTGTGCCCGACGCGGTGGACGCGCGCCTGCTGCGCGAGGACGCCGAGCGCGAGCTGGCCGCGGCCTTGTCCCGTCTCGAGGGTGAGGTGGCGCCCCTCCTGGCGGGCCGGGATTACACCGCCGCCCTGACGCGGCTGGCGGCATTGCGCGCGCCGGTGGACCGCTTCTTCGACGAGGTGATGGTGATGGTGGAGGACGCGGCCCTGCGGGCCAACCGCCTGGCCCTCCTGGATGCCTTGCGCCGGCTGTTTCTGCGGGTGGCGGATCTTTCCCACCTGCCCCAGGCGGGGGGCTGACGGGGACGCCCCATGTCGCTGGTGGTGCTGGGGCGCGACGGTGTCATCAATGCCGTGACCGGGGAGGGCATGGTGACCGATCCCGAGGCGTGGCAGGCACTGCCGGGCAGCCTGCGGGCCATTGCGCGCCTTTGTCACGCCCATTACCGGGTCGTGGTCGTCACCAACCAGCCGGGGCTTGCCACGGGCCGCCTCGATCCGGGCATGCTCCAGCGCATCCATCACAAGATGCTGCGCGAGGTGGCTGCCGAGGGCGGACACATCGAGGCCGTGCTGTATTGCCCCCACGCGCCCGGTGCGGGTTGCGACTGCCGCAAGCCGCGCGCCGGCCTGCTGCGTGAGCTGGGAGAACGCCTGGGCTTGTCGCTGCAGGATGTACCCGTGATCGGCGACGACCGGGCCGATGTGGAAATGGCGCGGGCAGTGGGTGCCCGCCCCGTGCTCGTGCGCACCGGCCGGGGAGAGGCCACCCTGGCCGCCGCTGGCGGGGGGCTGGAGGGTGTCTCCGTGGCAGCCGATCTGGCCGCTGCCGTGGACGGGTTGCTGGACGGCCGGCTGGAGACGGGGTCATGATCCTGCTGCGTTCCCTGTTGTTCACCATGGGACAGGTGCTGGCGACGCTGGTGTTCGCCGTCCTGGCGCTGCTGGTGGCGCCCTTTCCCTTCCGGATACGCTATGCCGTCATCTCCCGCTGGGCGCGCTTCAATCTCTGGTGGCTGAAATGGAGCTGCGGCCTGGATTACCGCGTCAGCGGAACGGAGCACATCCCGCCGCGCAACGGCATCATCTTCTGCAAGCACCAGTCCGCCTGGGAGACGCTGGCCCTGCAATGCATCTTCCCTCCCCAGGTATGGGTGCTCAAGCGCGAATTGTTGTGGATTCCCTTCTTCGGTTGGGGCCTGGCCCTGCTGGAGCCCATCGCCATCGACCGCAGCTCCCCGCGGCGCGCCCTGCGCCAGTTGCTGGAGCAGGGGCGGCAGCGCCTCGAGTCAGGGCGCTGGGTGGTGATCTTCCCCGAGGGCACCCGGGTGCCGCCGGGGGAACACGCGCCCTTCCAGAGCGGCGGCGCGGTGCTGGCCGCGCGTACCGGCTATCCCGTCGTACCCGTGGCCCACAATGCCGGGAAATACTGGCCACGGCGCAGCTTCCTCAAATATCCGGGCACCATCGAGGTGGTCATCGGCCCGCCCGTGGAAACACAGGGCAGAACCCCACAGGAAATCAACCACGAGGCAGAGGCATGGATCCGGGCACAGATGGAAAGGATTGGATGACTCGACAGGCATTTTCCTGCTCGAAGATGATGCAGGGATCGTGGCTTGAAAGTCTCCCCGGCATGCGTTAGTTTGCTGCGGTAACCACCTACCAACTGCCAGGAGGCCATCGTGAACCCGGGAAGGTTCTGCCATCTGTCATTTTTCAAGCGCCCGTTTTTCCATTTCTTGTTTCTGCTGTTGTTGGCCAGTGCCGGCCATGTCCTGGCTTCCGAGGGCACCTACGAGCACGGTTACCGCGCCGTGGCGGTGGACGTGGCCGGCAGGCGGGTGGTGGCGTTGCAGGACGAGGCGCCGGTGCTGGAGCTCTTCGATCTCGACAGCCGCGCTCTGATCGCCAGCGTGACCCTGCCGGCGCGAGGCACGGACCTGGCCCTGGACGAGGCCGCGGCCCTGGCGGTGGTGAGCCACGACAAGCACGACCGCATTTCCCTCATCGACCTGGCCGGCGCCACCGTGACCCACACCCTGGCGGTGGGCGAGGACCCCCACGGCGTGGCGGTGGATGTCACGCGCCGCCTGGCGCTGGTGGCCAACGCCCACGATGACACGGTGAGCCTGGTGGATCTGAGCCAGCCGGCCGTGATCCAGACCCTGGCAGTGGGCGACAAGCCCCGCCATGTGGCCCTCCATCCCGGCCTGGGCCTGGCGGTGGTGAGCCACGAGAAGGGCGACAGCCTCAGTTTCATCGACCTGGACCTGCGCGCGGTGACGGCCACGGTGGCGGTGGCGGACAAGCCGGGGGCGTTGGCCGTGGACAGGATGCGCGACCGGGCGCTGGTGGTGCACGAGAAGGCCGACCTGCTGAGCGTGGTGGACCTGGCAACGGGCGGGATTGTGGCCACGCTGGACGTAGGGAAGAGCCCCCGGGGCGTGGCGGCCGCCGGCGACCGGGCGGTGGTGGCCAACGAGAAAGACGACAGTCTCCAGCGCATCGATCTCGCCACGCTCGAAGTGACGGGCGTGCTGGGCACGGGACGCAATCCTCATGACGTGGCCCTGGCCGGTGATCTGGCGATCGTGGCCAACGAGAAGGCCGATGTGCTGGACTACCTGGACCTGACGGCGGCGGCCACCCCGGCCCAGGCGGCGGTGGGACGGGATCCCCACGGCGTGGCGGTGCACAGTGGCCTGGACCTGGCGGTGGTGGCCAACAAGAAGGACGACACCGTGACCCTGCTGGCCCTGCCGGACGGGGCGCCGGTGGCCACGCTGGTGGTAGGGCGCGATCCCTACGGGGCGGTGGTGCCTGCAGGCCGGGGCGAAGCCCTGGTGACCCTGAAGAAGGACGATGCCCTGGCCATCATCGATCTGGCCGGACCGGCGGTGGCGGCCACTGTCCCCGTGGGCCGGGCACCCCACGGGGTGGCGGTGGATGCGGCCGGGGGCCGGGCAGCGGTGGCGAACAAGAAGGACGATACGGTCAGCCTGATCGACCTGGCATCACGCCAGGTCATCGCCACCCTGGCCACGGGCGAGGAGCCGCGGGACGTGGCCTTCGACCCGGGCAACGGCCAATTGCTGGTGGCGCTGGAAGAGGCGGGCGTCCTGCAGCGCCTCGATCCGGAGACGGGCACCGTGCTGGCATCGATCCCGGTGGGGGCCAAGCCCCGGGCGGTGGCGGTGCACGGGGGATTGCGCCTGGCGGCGGTGGTGAACAAGAAGGCCGACAGCCTCACCCTCGTCGACCTGGCGGCGGACAGCGTGCTGGCGACGCTGCCGGTGGGTGAGGACCCGGTGGCGGTGGCCATCGACGAGGCGGGGCGTCGCGCCCTGGTGGTGAATCATCACGATGACACCGTCACCCGGGTGGACCTGGCGAATCGTGTCGTGACCGCCACCCTGACGGTGGGCAAGCACCCCCACGCTGCGGCCTTCACCGCCGACGGCACCCTGGCCGTGGTGAGCCACGAGGAGGGGGACAGCGTCACCCTGCTCCGTTTCGCCCCCGCCGACACCACGCCGCCGGCGATCACCCTCACCTCGGCGACCCTGACCAACCAGGCGGCCTATACCCTGCGCGGTGTTCTCGACGAGGCGGCGACCCTGACGGTGAACGGCGCCGCGGTGATCGTGGCGGCGGACCTGCGCTTCCAGCACGACCTGACGCTGAGCGAAGGGGCCAACGTCCTGCAGCTCACCGCCACCGACGGGGCGGGCAACGCCACGGTGCTGGACTTCACCGTCACCCTGGACAACACCCCGCCCGCCGCCCCCGACCCGGGGCTGATCCAGATCGGTCCGCCGGACGCCGCGGGCCAAGTGACCGTGAGCGGCAGCGCCGGTGCCGTGGAGCCCGGCGCTACGGTGACCGTGACCAACCTGCGCACGGGCGAGAGCGTCACGGTGAGCGCGGAGGCCACAGGCGCCTTCAGCGCCACCCTGGGCGGTCGGAGCGGCGACCGCTACCGGATCGTAGTCGAAGACGCCGCCGGCAACACGGGCGCGGCCACGGAAGGGGTGGGCCTGCCGCCCGACCCGGCGGCCATCGCCCCCGCCCTGGATCCCACCGTGGCCAGCGACCTCTACAGCGCCACGGCCTTTCTCTACAGCGGGCCCAATGCCGTGCAGATCGGCGTGGCGCCGGGCACCATCGAGCCCCGCCGGGCGGCGGTGATCCGCGGCCGGGTGCTGGACCGCAACGATATGCCGCTCGCCGGCGTCACCATCACGGTCAAGGATCATCCGGAATACGGTTATACCCTGAGCCGGGCCGACGGCCGGTTCGACCTGGCGGTCAACGGCGGCGGGATGCTGGTGCTGCATTACGAGAAGCCGGGCCATCTGCCGGTGCAGCGCAGGGTAAACACCCCGTGGCGGGACTACACCTGGGCCGAGGACGTGGTGCTGATCCCGCTGGATGCCACGGTCACCTCCATCAGCAGCGGCAGCGCGGTGTTCCAGGTGGCGCGGGGCAGCGTGGTGGCGGACGGCGACGGCAGCCGCCAGGCCACCCTGCTGTTCCCGCCGGGCACCACGGCCGAACTGGTGCTGGCGGACGGCAGCCGCCAGGCGCTGACCCAATGGCACGTGCGGGCCACGGAATACACCGTGGGAGACAACGGCCCCCAGGCCATGCCCGGGGAACTGCCGCCGGCCAGCGGCTACACCTATGCGGTGGAGCTGTCCGCGGACGAGGCCATCGCTGCGGGGGCGCGGCGGGTGGCATTCAATCAGCCGGTGATTTTCTATCTGGAGAACTTCCTGGGATTTCCCACAGGCGAGCCCGTACCTACGGGTTGGTATGACCTTGAGCGGGCAATATGGATGCCTTCGGACAATGGCCGCGTCATCGAGATCCTGGCCATCGAGGGCGGTCTGGCGGCCCTGGACATCGACGGCGACGGCACGGCGGACGACGCGCCGGCCCTGGCCGCCCTGGGGATCACGGACGGCGAGCGGGCCGAGCTGGCGGCGTTGTACGTCCCCGGGCAAAGCCTGTGGCGGGTGCTGGTCACGCATTTCACGCCTTGGGACTGCAATTGGTCCTTTTTCGACGATGTGGAGAAATTGATGCCGCCGGAGACGCCTGCCCAGGCCAAGAGTCAGAACAATCCTGACACCCCCTGCAGCAAGGCGGGCTGTATCGTGCTGGCCGAGTCCCAGGTGCTGGGTGAGGATTTTCCATTGACAGGCAGTCCCATGACGTTGCACTACCGCAGCGACCGCAGCAGGGGGAACAAATCGGATCGTACGATGACCCTTTTTCTGAGCGGCAGCGCTCTCAACGCCACGGTGCAGGAAATCGAGTTGTCCATACAGATCGCTGGCAGAACGATCCGACAGACTTTCCCGCCGCTGCCTGATCAGACATTCACCTTTGAGTGGGACGGCCTCGATGCTTATGGTCGTTTGTTGCAGGGATCGCACCCTGCCCGGGTGACCGTGCGCTATCAGCTGCAGGTGCCGGTGTATTATTGTCTGAATCAAGGCGGTGAAATACGGCAAAGATTCGGCCGGCCCTGTTTCCGCAGCGAAAAAAGAATCGCTACACGCTACGTCCCACGCAGCACCCATCGCCACTGGGAAGTCATGCTCCGTGCCTTCGAGCAGCGCAACCTGGGGTTGGGTGGGTTCAGCCTGAGTGCGCACCATTTCTACGACCCGGTTTCCCGCACGCTGTATCGCGGCGATGGCCGGCGTACCACGGCAGCGAATGTGGGGCATATCATCAATGCCGTGGTGGGCGGTGGGGCAGGCCGCGATCTCGTTGCGGCACCGGATGGCAGCCTCTATTACCTCGCGGGCAATCAGGTGCTTCGCATGAGGCCCGACGGTGTCGTTGAAGTTGTCGCGGGCACCGGTAGTTCGGGCAATGGCGGCGATGGCGGTCCGGCGCTGGCCGCGCAGCTGAATTCGCCCACCGGCCTGGCCTTGGGGGTGGACGGCAGCCTGTACATCGCCGACAGTGGCAATCACGGGGTACGCAAGGTCAGCCCGGATGGCGTGATTACCACGGTGGCCGGTACCGGGGTGCTGGGTGACAGCGGCGACGAGGGCCCGGCAGTGAATGCGGGATTACTGTATCTGCAGGATGTGGCCATGGCGCCGGACGGCAACCTGTACATTGCTACCCTTTACCGCATTCGGCGGGTGGCGCCGGATGGTACCATCACGACTGTGGCGGGAACGGGTACAGGTGGCCATTCTGGCGATGGTGGTCCGGCCAACCAGGCTCGCTTGACAATGCCCCGTCATCTGGTGCTCGACGAGCACGGCAATCTGTATTTTACGGACATGAACAACCACGTGGTGCGGCGTGTGACACCGGATGGCATCATCACGACGGTGGCAGGTTCCGTATCCCCGCTCACCGGCCCCCAGGCAGGATACAGCGGCGACGGCGGACCGGCCACGGCGGCGTTGCTGGATACGCCCACTGGGCTTGCCCTGGGGCCGGATGGCAGTCTTTATATTGCGGATCGAGACAATCATCGTATTCGGCGCATCACCCCGGATGGCATCATCACGACGGTGGCGGGTACCGGCGCATTGGGCAACGGGGGCGATGGCGGACCGGCGCTGCAGGCTTCCATCCAGTCCCCGGGGGCGCCCTGGCATTCAGTCCGGACGGCGTTCTATATCTGCAGGCCGACTCGGGTGCAGGCAGCCGGATCAGGAAGATCACCGCAGCCTATGGCGGTTTCACCACGGGCGAGATCCTCATCGCCGCGCAGGATGGCGATGAGGTTTACCGCTTTACCGGTAATGGCCGGCATCTCCAGACCCTGCATGCGCTCACCGGCGCAGTGCGCTACGATTTTGCTTATGACGCTTCGGGTCGCTTGGCCGCCATCACCGATGGGGACGGCAATGTCCTGCAGATCGAGCGTAATGCCTCGGGCGTCCCCCTTGCGCTCATCAGCCCCGACGGCCAGCGTACGGTCCTGGATTTGGATGGTAATGGCTATATCGCACGGATCACCAATCCTGCGGGAGAGGTGCATCAGCTGGTGTATGGGGTGGACGGCCTGCTGCTGTCACATACTGATCCCAATGGCAATACCGCTGCCTATACCTACGATACTCTGGGCCTGCTGGTCCGGGATGAATCCCCCAATGGCGGGGGTTGGCAGTTGTCCCGGACAGATGAACCTCGTGGTCACAGCGTCACCCTCGCCAGCGGCGAGGGTCGCAGCACCACTTATCAGGTGGCCACGCTGCCTACGGGCGACTATCAGCGGGTTATCACCGCCCCTGATGGGACTGCCACGACGCTGTTGAGAAAAGGGGGCCTTGCCTCGGAAGCCCTCACTATGGCGGACGGCAGCGTCACCATCACGGCCTATGGGGGTGATCCCCGCTTCGGCCTGCAGGTGCCGCTGGAGACCGATGTCACCGTGACCACCCCCGGCGGCCGGCTGGCCTCTACAAGCTACACCCGCACCGCCGTGCTGGCCGATCCCGGCGATCCCTTCTCACTGACCGGACAGACTGAAACGGCCACCCTCAATGGCAGGACCACCACCCGCAGCTATGATGGCGTCAGCCGTACCTGGACGGTCACCAGTCCCCTGGGAAGAACCATCACCACCCGCATCGATGACCAGGGCCGCCCCCTGGAAATCGCGGTGGCCGGCCTCGATCCCAGCCGCTTTGACTATGACCTGCGCGGTCGGCTGACGGGCATCACCACAGGCAGCGGTACGGCACCGCGCCAGAGCTGGCTGACCTACGGTGCCGATGGTTATCTGGCCGCGCTGACCGACGCCCTGGGACGCAGCACGGCCTTCGAATACGACGCCGCCGGCCGTCTCACCCGCCAGACCCTGCCCGACGGCCGCTTCATCGCCTATGCCTACGATGCCAACGGCAACCTGACGGCGATCACCCCGCCGGGGCGCAGCGCCCATGTCTTCGTCTACGACGCCGTGGACCGGCCCACAAGCTACGACCCCCCGGACACCGGCAGCCCCGACATCACCCGCTACGACTACAACCTGGACAAACAACTCACCCGCATCACCCGCCCCGACGGTCAGGTGTTGGACCTCGGCTACGACCCGGTAAGCGGTAGGCTGCAAAGCCAGACCCTGCCCCGGGGCAGCTATCTCTACGACTACGACGCCCTGACTGGCCAGCTCAGCCGCATCACCGCCCCCGGCGGCGAGAGTCTCAGCTTCAGCCACGACGGCTTCCTGCCCCTGGCCGAGACCTGGAGCGGGACGGTGACGGGCACCGTGAGCCGGGCCTATGACGACAACTTCTGGCTCACGCGCCTGAGCGTCAACGGCAACCCCATCACCTTCGCCTACGACGCCGACGGCCTGCTGACCCGGGCCGGCGAACTCAACCTCACCCGGGACCCCCGGCACGGCCTGCTCACGACCACGACCCTGGGCGGCCTGAGCACCACCTACGGCTACAACGGCTCCGGCGAGCCCACTGCCGAGGAAACCACCAGCGGCGCCCTGGTGGACAGCACGGTGATCGGCCAGGATATCACCGAGGCCGATCTGGTGGTGAGCGGGCGGATTACAGGTGCCAGTGCAATCCGTATCGATGGCCAATCCCTGCCGGTGGCAGCGGACGGCACCATCACGGGCAGCGTGCCCCTGGCCCTGGGTCTCAATACCCTGAGTCTCGAAGTCTACGATCTCAACGGTGCCCTGTCCGGCCAGCAGGTGGTGACGGTCTACCGCCGCCTGCTGGGCACGGGATTCACGGTGGGCGAGGTGCTGGCCGTTGCGCCCGACGGGACGGCCTACTTCGGCGCCGGCGGGGGCCGGGGCGGCGCTGTGGATGTCTATCGGCTGCCCGGGGGCAGCGGCACGCCCGAGCAGCCGGTGTGGCTGTCGGGGGCCGAGGACGTGGCGGTGGATGCCACGGGCAAGGTGTACCTGCGCAAGGGCCTGCGGCTGACGGTGTACGACGGTACCAGCGAGACCGAACTCATCGACCTGGGCCTGGCGGGCCTGACCCGGGTCGACGACCTGGAAGTGACGCCGGCCGGGCAGGTGTACGTGGCGGTGGGCCTGACCATCTATCGCGTTGAGAACGGCGCCCTGGTGCTGCACAGCACCCTGCCGGGGAGCCCGGAGATCCCGCCGGCCACCCGCCTGGAGAGCTCGGCCTGGGGCCTGGTGGCCAGCGGCGGCTTCGGGGTGGGTTTCCGGCGCATCGAGGCGGACGGCAGCACCACGGCGCTGTTCGACATCAACCGGGAGAGCGACTTTGCCCTGGACGATGCCGGGACGGTGTGCTATCCCGACCTGGGGAGTGTCACCTGCGTGGCGGCGGACGGCAGCCAGAGCAGCCTGGCGTTGGCCACGGGTTCGCTGGAATATGGACCGGACGGTGCCCTGTATCATGCCACCGGCGACAACCTGCACCGCTGGGCGTCGGGGACGGACACGGCCCTGATCCAGACCGTGGGCACCCCGGTGCAGGGGGCACTGCAGCTCAGCGGCACGGCGGGTGGAGCCTGGTACAGCGCCAGCTACAGCCGGGACGCCCTGGGGCGGCTCACGCAGAAGCGCGAGACCATAGCCGGCATCACCACCACCTACGACTACGCCTACGACCTGGCCGGGCGCCTGATCGAGGTCAAGACCGACGGTGTTACAACAGCCACCTACAGCTACGACGAAAACGGCAACCGCAGTGGCGGCACCTACGATGAACAGGATCGATTACTGACCTACAATGGCACCAGCTACACCTACACCGCCAACGGCGAACTCTCAACCAAGACCACTGCCGAAGGCACCACGACCTATGTCTATGATCTGCTGGGCAATCTGACCCAGATCACCCTGCCTGACGGCACAGTCATCGAGTATGTCATCGATGGCAGAAACAGAAGAATCGGCAAGAAGATCAACGGCACCTTGACCCAGGGATTTCTGTATCAGGATCAGCTCAATCCCATTGCCGAGCTCAACCTGGACGGGAGCATCAAGAGCCGGTTCGTGTATGCCGATAAACCCCATGTCCCGGCGTACATGATCCAGGGAAGCAAGACCTACCGGATCCTCAGTGACCACCTGGGCAGTCCGCGGCTGGTCATTGACATCGAGACAGGCGCAATCATCCAGCGCATCGATTATGACGTCTGGGGCAACGTCATCCTGGACACCAACCCGGGTTTTCAGCCCTTTGGCTTTGCCGGCGGGCTATACGATCAACACACGAAGCTGATCCGCTTCGGGGCGAGAGACTATGATCCCGAGACCGGGAGATGGACGGCGAAGGATCCCATACTCTTTGCGGGAGGGGATACGAACCTGTATGGGTATGTGCTCAATGATCCGGTGAATTTTATAGACCTATATGGGTTGTGGTCGATCAGTGTCGGTGGCTACGCTGGTATTGGAGGTGGAATTACATTTGGTAGAGATCCCAATACTGGGCAAGGGTTTTTGAGTGTTCAATTTGGCTTTGGACTTGGTGGTGGGGCTTCATATAGCCCACAAGGCGGTCGTCCTGGCTCGTCGCCAAGTGATGATTGCAATACCGGTGGGCTCGGTCTTGGGCTGTTTGCAGATGCTAGTTTTAATGCTGGACCAATACAGGCAAGCCTTAATAGTAATGTGGGGCGAAATTACCCAACAAATGGAGAGTCAGCACTGTATGGTAATCTCGCCAGCCCAAGTGTCTCCATAGGTGATAGTTGGGGTATTAGGGCAGGTGCATCAGCTGGTGGCCAAATAACGCTTTTTGGTGGGGCAAACTGAAGTAATGGTGAGGGAAAAGAAATTTATTTATGGTGGGGTTGCCCTAATTATTGTGGTGTTATCTTGGTTTGGAGGATATGCGTTTTTTATAAACTCTGATGAGTGGCTTTCTGTGAAGCAAATCATTCGCGACTCCGAAGATATACAGTTGCGAGTAGGTGATGTTAAAGACATATCACTATCGCCTTGGGGCTTCAAATATAGCTTTAGTGGTAATTGGGCGAGAGCGGAGCTAGATCTTAAGATCTCTGGGAATAAAGCTGTTACCAGATTTTTTGTTGAGATTGAAAAAGACAGAAGAGGTGTTTGGATGATTAAGCAGTTATCAGAGAAAAGGTAAAGAGCCGAGTCAGGTCAATGAGATCAAGGGGGCAGAACATTGAAGTATTCGCTGGTGACCACCCCGGTGTAGGGAGAATTCAGCGACACGGCGGGTGGAGCCTGGTACAGCGCCAGCTACAGCCGGGACGCCCTGGGGCGGCTCACGCAGAAGCGCGAGACCATAGCCGGCATCACCACCACCTACGACTACGCCTACGATCTCGCTGGGCGCCTGATCGAGGTCAAGACCGACGGCGTTACAACAGCCACCTACGGCTACGACGAAAACGGCAACCGCAGTGGCGGCACCTACGATGAACAGGATCGATTACTGACCTACAATGGTACCAGCTACACCTACACCGCCAACGGCGAACTCTCAACCAAGACCACTGCCGAAGGCACCACGACCTATGTCTATGATCTGCTGGGCAATCTGACCCAGATCACCCTGCCTGACGGCACAGCCATCGAGTATGTCATCGATGGCAGAAACAGAAGAATCGGCAAGAAGATCAACGGCACCTTGACCCAGGGATTTCTGTATCAGGATCAGCTCAATCCCATTGCCGAGCTGAACCCGGACGGGAGCATCAAGAGTCGGTTCGTGTATGCCGATAAACCCCATGTCCCGGCGTACATGATCCAGGGGAGCAAGACCTACCGGATCATCTCGGATCACTTGGGCAGCCCGCGACTGGTCATTGACATTGCCGACGGATCCATTGCCCAGCGCATCGATTATGACGTCTGGGGCAATGTTATCCTGGACACCAACCCGGGTTTTCAGCCCTTTGGTTTTGCCGGCGGGTTATACGACCCCCACACCAAGCTGATCCGCTTCGGGGCGAGAGACTATGACCCCGAGACGGGCCGATGGACGGCGAAGGATCCCATCCTCTTTGCGGGCGGGGATACGAACCTTTATGGGTATGTGCTCAATGATCCGGTGAATTGGGTTGATCCAGAGGGAAAGGAGGGATATTGGACAAGAGTTGTACAGAATTTTGTAACCACTAATACATCTCCGTATGGAAAGAGTACTGGTGAAACAATAGTGGCGGCAACAACTGCGACTGGAATCTTTATGATGGGAGAAAGTATGGGGGGGGAGTATAACGAAAGGGTTAGGATACTTTAGTTCAAGGTTAACTAAACTTGGCGCCAAATCATTTTTAATACCACGATTAACCGCAGCCTGGGGGCTAGCCCGAATATTTCATGAGAGTCACCGAGGGCGCTGAAATTTGGGTTTGTTGATGGGGATGTCGGGAGTGAGCAGCGTGTTGGGACTTTAGGAAGGGTTTAAGACGGTTTTTTGTGGCTGCTGCGGGGATGAATCATGGTGTGGCAGCCCCTCTGGCGGATGTACGGGCATGGCCAACCCTCATGCAGGGCATGATGGGAAGACAAGCAGGGGGATGACGGGTTTATCCCGGGGCGAGTCTGGCGGCGACGAGGAGAAACAGCCGTTGGTCAGGGTAAGCACTCGAGAGCAGAAAGCGAATCCGCCGGGTGTTGCGCAGGACCACGGCACCGATCTTGAGGAGCTTCAGCCGCAGGGTGCCGACATAGGCCTGCGCCAGTTCGGTCCCTTGCAGGGCCAGTCGCCGGATGGCCTCCAGCAAGCTGTACGCCAGACTGGAGAGTAACAGCCGGAACTGGTTGGGCCACCAACGGTGGCAACTGGTACGATCAGCAAAGAGATCGAGCTGTTGCTCCTTGATGCGGTTTTCCATCTCACCCCGAGCACAATACAGGCGGTCGTAGAGGTGCTGTGGGGCCCCCTCCAGGTTGGTGACCACATAGCGCGGGTTGCCACCTTGAGCCGTATGCTCGATCTTGGCGATGACGCGACGCGCTCGATTCCAGGTACCCGCTGCATAGGGGAAGTCGGTAAACCAACGGACCTTGGTGCCCACAGCCGCATAACAGGTCTGTGCTTCCTGCTGCAGGGCGGCGGTCAAGGCATCGAGTCGCTTGTTCTTGGCGATACCGACGATATAGCCCACATCATGGCGCTCGCACCACGACAGCATCCGCCACCGGCAGAAACCCGAGTCGCCCCGAAAGATGATCCGCACCTTTGGCCAGGCCTGCCGTAGCCGCTTCACCAACAGGGCGAGGATCGCCCAGGCATGCTTGGCCGCATCGATCTTGCTCGGCCGCAAATAGCTGACCAGCAATTGATCCCGGCAAAACACATACAGGGGCAGGAAACAGTAGTGGTCATAGTAACCATGGAAGAAGCGGCCCTCTTGCTTGCCGTGTACGGCATCATCCGTAGCATCAAAGTCCAGAATCAGCTTTCTCGGCGGCCGCTTGAACGAGGCAATGAACTGTGCCACCAGAACCTCGTGAATCCGCCACGCCGCCTCCCGGTCGGCACGGTTTTCCCAGCGGCACAGGGTGGGGCTGCTGGCCAGCACCGCCGTGCGCCCCACGGCCGTCTGGATCGCCAGATCATGGCGCAGCGCATCATGGTCGTTGAGATCTTCGTAGCCCAGCGCCAGACCATACACCCGTTGTTGCAGTAAGCTCAGCGCATCATGGGTACAACTGGCGCGGCGCCGGGTATCCTCCAGCACAGCGGCAACGGCTGCACAGAGGCCCAGTCGCCGGTCGACTTGGCGCAGCAGCAACACCCCCCATCCGAGGTGATGTCACCCCCCTCGAAACGGGCCTCCACCACCTGCCGTTGGCAGGCTGGAAATTCAAACGATTCCTGGGTACATTCTGTCACAGGCAAAACCTCGTTCGATTACGGCTTAAGAACCTGTATTTTATCGAACTATCGAGGTTTTGCCTTTTATATTGGTGAAATATTCGGGCTAGCGCCCTGAGGGGCAGGGAAGCGGTCGGGGCGCAGTCACGCGCCGGGCAGGAGGGCTTCGATGGCCTCGACGGTCTCAGCTTGGGGCAGCTCGGTGAACACCCGCCGCAGGTAGGCGTAAGGCT
>Ga0256839_1000738_pt1 | contig 41909 bp, 33 predicted proteins | sample 354166metaG_FD_185968 | JGI IMG/M metagenome (GOLD analysis project Ga0256839, IMG submission 185968) | Hydrothermal vent microbial communities from Mid Atlantic Ridge, Atlantic Ocean - 354-166 | ecosystem: Environmental > Aquatic > Marine > Hydrothermal vents | place: Atlantic Ocean: Mid...
CCGGCGAATACGATCTGGCCGGATTCTGCGTCGGTGTCGCCGAACGCTCACGCATCATCGACGGCCGTCTCGTCACACCGGGAGACGTCGTGATCGGTGTCGCCTCCAGCGGGCTGCATTCCAACGGCTACAGTCTGGTGCGCAAGATCGTGTTCGACATGGCCGGCCTCGAGCTGGAGGACCAACCCGAATCACTCGGACAGACCGTCGGCGATGTCCTGCTCGAACCGACTCGCATCTACGTCCGGCCGCTTCGCCAAGTGCTCCTGTACTACAAGGTGAAGCAAGTCGTCCACGGGATCGCTCATATCACCGGCGGCGGTCTGGCCGAGAACATCACCCGTATTCTGCCTCACCATTGCCGTGTCATTATCCGCAAGGGGACCTGGCCGGTTCCTGCCGTCTTCCCGTGGCTGCAAGCTCTGGGCCAAATCGATGAGAAAGAAATGTACCGCGTGTTCAATATGGGCGTGGGGCTGGTCCTGATCGTCAGCCCGCACTACCAAGCGACGGTCCGGCGTTTCTTCGAAAAGGCGTCGATGCAAACAGCCGTGGTGGGAGAAGTCGTCCAGGGAGAACGTGGCGTCGAATTCGCGGCGAGTTGATTCGGATGGCTACCGCGTACTCCATCGCACGGCGTCTATCGGAGCCTGGTCTCTGCCTGGTCTCTGCCTGCCACCGGCCCTACTGAAAATCGAGGATCATCAATGTGATGTGGCCTGGCGCATTGGAAAGAGGAGGTCCCAGCAGTTCTTTTAGCTGTCGCCGCCGATCTTCATCGAGTTCGTGAAGGAGTTCATCCATCGCTTCGCGCTGCCATTGGGCAGTCTCTCGGACAAGCTTCGCGCGAAGTTCCCGGGCACGTTTCAACAGTGCCGATTTTTGGTCGTCTGTGATCTTGAGAACCTCGCCCATGGGGCCATCGACGAGTGCCGCAACGATCCCGTTTCGCGCAACGTCGAGCTGTCGTGAACAAGCTTGCAGGCGAACCAATTGATCGGGGCGCAACACCTCTCTGAACTTGCTGTCGACCACGTTCCAAAGCGTCTCCTGTTCGCGTTTCAGCTTCTGCCTCAGCCGTTCCTGAGTCTCCCTGTCTGCAATGACTTCTCCTGTGGTCCCGATCACCTTGCGTACCACTTCCTCATTGAGTTCATCCAGTCTCGCCTTCCGGTAATCGAGGAGGACGTCCAGAGCCTGCTGTTGCTCGTCGTCGATCGCGAGCGCCTTTTTGAGAACGTCGTGTTCGAGCAGCGGAAGCACTATTTCGACGAGATTCTTCCTTCGATGTCGCTTCGGTCGGGGCAACTGCCGGAGAGTCCCATCGACGTGGATCTCGAACACGGGAGTCGCTCGAAAACCACAATACGGGTCATGCTGCCGCCTCTCCGGCTTCCGTTCATATCCCAACTGGTGGCACAGCAATTCGATATTGCCTTCGCTGCCATAGAAGAGCTCTCCCATCTCCCGCTTGAAATCCGCGAGCTGTTCATCGGAGAGTACTTTGACGAGCTCATCAATGATCTCCTTGCGGCGCTTCAGGCTCTTCTCGCTCAACTCGACCGCCACTTCGTGTGCTTTCGCATCGATGCGGTTCTTCGTCGCAAAATCGACACCGAGCTTCGCCCCCAATTCTCCTACGTACAGCTCTCTGCAGAATCCTCGGCGTCGCAACGTGCACCGCAACTGGATCTGACTCAGTCGGCGGAGCTGGTGCGGCAGCAAGACATCGGACAGACGTTTGCGTGTTCGGTCACGAAGTGCCAGCAGTCGATCCACTGCCTGAGGACGATTCCTGGCGACATCGGACTTGATTCTCTCGAATTCGGATTCATAGTGTTCGAGTATCTCGGCCAGCTCTTTCGTTTGGTAGTCGTGCGCGTCGAGCTCATTCAACACCACATCGCTGGCCAGAAAAGCGGCTTCGTCGAGAATGGCGCTGTAGTCGGGAACCGGAAAATAATGCACTTCGAGCCGACCGGCCACATTGAGCACGAAAACCGGCCTGCGCCGCTCAAGTTCGGACGACGCGACCTCGCCACCGGCCACGAAGAAGAGGATGGCAATCAAAAGCAACCCAGTGACCATGCCCCGTCCTCCACTGCTCTCTCGAATCGCCTCATGCATGCATTGCCCGTCCGCTCGGCGATACTCCATCGCACAGACTTCCATCACTCTTCGCTCCTCTGGGTCCGACACCGCCGCCATCACTCGCGCTGGGAATCCAATACCTGCGACAATGTTCTCCTCGCGTCGGCGACGGTACGAAAACTACCTTGAAAAACTCCCGAGTCAATGTACACGACCCTCGGCGCATCCACGATCCAATCAATCGGACCGGATTCTCCGCGAGTTTCCAGCCCCCACACCGGCAGTGCGGAACGGTGGGGTCGCTGGCTTCCGGCCGAAAGCTCAACGATCACGAGACCGACGCTGCCGAACTCTCCAGAAGCGCGTTCGAACTGCGTCAATTCCTCCTGGCAGGCAGGGCAATCTGGACGGTACATGAACAATAGCCACCTTCCTCGCCAAATCCCGCCGCTATGTGGCCCCCTGAGATATGGCAAAAAGAAAGGAGCCACTCCCTTCTCGAACTCATCCCATTGGATGCGCATGACCTCTCTGCTCGCGCTTCGTGTACGATCCTTCCAGACCACCCAGCCTACCAGAGCAACAATCGTGACCATGCCGGCGGAAAGGAAGACCGTCGTTGGACAACTCATCTTTCGCGGGCCACCTCCGTTGGTCGAATGAGGTCGCCAGCGCCCAACGGCCAACAATAGAACCACGAACAGATCAAGCGTCAGAATCATCGCCGGGCGTACTGGAAAAATGCCGAAGCAACCGCAGTCGATGTCGCCATTCCAAGTCTTGCTCGCCGCCACGCCCGAAAAAACGAGAAAAGTCGCCAAGGCCGTAGCACGCGATCCTCGAGGTGCCCTCCCGGAAGCCAGCCACCATGCGAGCAAAGTCTGGAAAACCAGTAACGTGCTATGCAGTACCAGCTCCGATGCGCCGAGCCATTGGGTTGCCTCGAAGACGAGCACTGCCTTGCCGATCGAACTGACCGACAGGACGAAAACCGCCAACGCGGTGCCGAGAGATGCAACGCGCGATCGGATCGAAACCATGTCGCCTCCGAAGGGAACGTACCTCGTGCCCGCCACGCTACTCGAGCAGCCACACCTCAACGTCAACGGCCGCGTGTTCGCGCAGATCGGTAAAGAAGCGGACTCGCACCGGCAGATTCTCCGGTTTCCTCTCTTTGCAAAGAGAGATCTGGAATTCGTGTCGAACCTGTGTCTCATGTTCGCGAATACGACGGACCGATACTGAGTCATCAGATACGGACCATTTCGTAATCACAAATGGTCTGTCTGCCACTAGGCAAATCGACTCCGTGCTAGTAGCAGCAGCAAGCGAGTTCAAGTAAACCGATTTCGGAACAGCCTCCACAACCCCTTTTCTGTGAATAATGAACCTAGTACGGCAAACTGTTTTGTCGAAAGCAACTGCCAACACATCGTCGCGTGATTTAAACATCTGCAATCAGCGCCAAAGTCAGTTTTGGGTATTGCTCCACACCTGTGGATATTATCGCTTGCTCGATGCGTCTTTCGCGCGCGTACTTGACATCGTACGCCAACGAAACCCTGGCTGGACGACCTGGCGCAACAATTGGCGTCAGAATTGTGCATTCGGCGCAACCGCAGGACACATCTAGCAAAGACAACTTGAGAGGCTCGTCAAAGGGATTGCGAAACACGAATTCGTGGGAAACTCTCCACGAAGATGGATCATCGACCTCCGGCAACACCGGAGATATCTCATAAGCTAAAGTGGCATCTTCGGGAAGACCCGTTGCCGGCTCTCGAGCCACTCTTGCACAACCCGGCGCCCACACACCAGCAAATAACGTGCAGCCGACGACAACCGCACAGCACAGCGCCGCAGCAAACGGTCTGACAGAAGCTTCGGTAGCCCCAGTCATAGCACACCACTCCCGGAACCGTTTCGCTATCGATTGCGGCGCGAAATGCGCCGCCAGCGGCTTGTGTACGACAGAATGCCACCTCCCACGACAATCAATGCGACACAGATCACGCGGGCCGACATGAACGAAAGATCTGGTGATGCGCGACCGGCATCCCGGGCAGAAACGGCGACCGTAGCGGAACGCGCCTGGGCGGTGCCAGGCTCCGCCAAGTCGGATACGCCCATTTCGAAAAGGTCAAACCGAGTAGCATTCCGCCACTTCTCCTGCAATCCCTTGACCCGCGTCTTATCTGCTACTGTCAGCACGAAGTCGTTATCCTCCGGCTGACGCCTGCCGATATCGGCCGATTCCCAAATCGTAATCCACCAAAAGTCATAGGGGACGCGGGGGCGCAGCGAACTACCAGCGATTTCCTGTCCCGAGACGATGCGAGAGGGAACCTGACACGATTTTCCCGCCTGCACGAGTCCCGTCGCGACCGTATGCGACCTCGCGACCAAGCGCTCTTCCAAGAAATAAGTCCATTCCTGCTGTTCAATAAAAGGATACCCCTGATCGATGCGGACAAGGTAATCGCTAACTTCCTCCCAGCTCCCCCCACTTGAGGGGTCCACACCTTCGCGAGTTACCGTGACGCGGATGAGGCCGGGGCTGGGCTTGTCGACATTCCAACTGACGGCCTCCTTGTAAATGGGGCGTGGAACAATCGAGAGAAATGGATGATTCTTGTCACCCCCACACACGAAGATGGGATTCGGCACCGTTGAGTTCACTGTCGGAAAGCGATCTTGTAATTCCGGCCCCGCTCGCTGAAACACGACGCCTCCCACAAGAAATAAACCATCGGTACACAACTGCCGAGGTGTATATCGAGCTTGAATGCCATTGGCCACCACGACATCAAAGGACGACAGATTGGTAGAGATCATTTTCCCACGCTGCCTGACCTTGATTCGGCCGTCAAGGATGAGAGAAAAACGAAACCCCTCTGCCGTCTTAGCCACCACTCCTTTTCCCGAAATCGTTCGGTCCGCGAACTCGTCGACAAAACGGCCATCGACACCGTCCTGAAATGTAAGGGCGGCAGCTTGTGTGAAGCGATAGTTGGCAACGAACTCAGCCTTCTCTTTCCAGTGGCGCAAACCAGTGTCCAGCGCCTTCACCACAACCGGAACCTTCGCACGATCCCGCGAAGGCTCTTCTTCGGCCGAACTCGACAAGCCGGCAAATGCAGCCCAAAAAGCCAAAAATGGGCATAACTTCGGTGACATGGCGATAAGACTCCTTCGACACGCTTTGTACGGAATCAACTTAACGTGAAAAGCCCCCGCAGTCAGGGCGGATCGCGTGAAGGCACGCCTCAATGATCACTCGGCCGCACGACACCCCAGCCGATGGCCTATTCTTGCCCTCTCGACGTTGCCGCAACCAACTCCTTCCTGCCGAACCACAAAAACACCGACAGGGCCGGCCGAATTGCGAAAGTGATGTTCAGGGACGCCACAGCACCATAACACGAACTTCGCACCCTCGCGACAGCAAAGGGTTGGCCACGAACATAACACACACACACACACACACACAACCCACCCATCGGACCACCACCCCCCACCCACAACCGGCTGATTGGAGCCTCCTCCTTGCACCCACCGCTTGGTGAAGTCGAGCCTCCGCTGGCAACGAGGAGATTGGATTGGCCCGCTTCTTCAGCGGCTCAATCATTCTCCGAGCTCGCCGGGCCGGAAACAAGCGTTGACGAGCGGCACCAAACGCGCCGGCAGTTCTTTCCGATAGCCGTCATTGGGACCGCGTCTCACAACGGCCGGCGGTCCGTCACCCCCCGGATCGCCGTCACCTCGCAGCGATAACGACTCCGGATTCCCCGCGTCCTCGGCGATCGGCTGCCCGGAGCCGCCGCGGGATTTTCGCCCGTTCTTGCGAGCAACTTCCTTGAGTTTGGCGATCAACTGCGTTTGAGTCACTCCGTCACGGAAGATGATCGGATGGTCCGGATCGGTGGGCGAGTAGATGACCACGGTGGGAATCTGGCGTCCGCCCAGCTCGTCGAGCACCCGGCCGATCTCCTCGTCCTGCTTCGTCCAATCGGCCTGAAGGGTCACCACTTTCAATTCGTCAACGGTTTCTTTGACCGGTTTGGTGTTGAGAACGAACCGTTCCAACGCTTTGCACGTCACTCACCAGTCGGCCGTGAAGTCGACCAGCACGATGTTGCCCTCCTTGAGTTTCGATTCCAATACGGCAGGCGAGAACGGCTCCCAGGCCAATTCGTAGGAATTCTCGCCGCGGAATCCATAAGCGAAATAGCCTCCCAGCAGGGCCACGATCAGAGCCAGCGAACGGAGCAAGGTTTTGAGGCCGGCCGGCGCCGTGAGCGGGATTTTGCCGAGGATCCAGCAGGCCATCCACAACGCGACCAGGAAACCGACCGTGGGAACCACCAGGGAATCCTCGAGAAACGACAGGAAGAACACGACCGTCCCCAGCAGCAGGAATCCGAGGAACTCCTTGAACGTCTCCATCCACATCCCGGGTCTGGGCAAGAAGCTGATCAGCCGAGGAAAGATGCCGATCACCAAATAGGGAAAGGCCATCCCGAACCACATGGCGACAAACACCGTGAAAATCACCTTGGGTGGTTGGCTGTAGCAGTACGCCAAGGCCGTCCCCAAAGCCGGAGCCGTGCAGGGAATGGCCACCAGTGTGGTGATCACTCCTTTCAACGACGCCGCCAAATACCCTTCGCCCCGCTCGGAATACTGCGCCAGCTTGCTGGTTCCCACGAATCCGGGAACCGGGATTTCCCACACGCCCAGGTAACTCAGGGCCATCACGAAGATCACCGCCGTCATGGTGATCACGTACGGCGGATATTGGCTCTGCTGCCCCCAGCCGAAGTCGTCGTCGCGCAGTCCCAACTGGCGAGCCGACAACAGTAGCGCGAATGCCAGAAAGACGATCAACATGCCGACCGCGTACCAGAAGTTGAGCATGAACACTTTGCGGCGACTGGCACCGGCCTGTTCCACAAACGCCATGATTTTCAAACCGATCACCGGCAGTACGCACGGCATGAAATTGAGCAGGAAACCGCCCAGCACCGCGATCAGCAGCACCAGCCACAGGGGGTATTCAGTGATCTGTTCCACCACCACGGCGCCGGTCCGCTGACTCGCATTGGCGCGGATCCGTTCCGTCAGCTTGTCGTACGACATCTCGGCCGGCTCGAAACTCAGCGGCAGCTTGCCGCCGCCTTTACCTGCCTCCTTGTCCAACGCGCCGGACAAGTCCGCGGTCACGGCCATGACCCGATCGGCGTCGCAGCCGTTCTCCCAGCAGAACTGGTAGCCCACCCAGGCCTGCAGCACCGGTTGCTCGGACAATGCAGCACGCGGCCCCGACAGTCGGACGGTCCACGTCACCGGCTGACGGTGATACCAGACCGACTTTTCTCCCGGCAGCCCGACTTCCTCTTCCACCGGCGGAGAAGATGCCTGAGGCTCACCGGCCGTCCAACCTTCGGGCAACTGGAAGTAGAACTGAGTCGGGCAACTCGTCTGCCCCTTCTTCTTGACGCCGGCCGCATAGATATGCCAGTTGGGATCGGGAACGGCGGTCAGCTTCCATACCAGTTCGACCCGCTCGCCCGTCGACCGTACCGTCACCTCGCCGCGAAACTTGCCATGGCTCCGCTCGGGGCGATATTCGCCCTGGTCACTCGGCCGGGCGATCGTACCGGCGAACGTGGCCTGCAGATCTTCCCCGAACAGTTGGCACTGCGTCAGACATACCTGGCCTTCGACGGTGAGCGGAATTTTCAAGGAGTCGGGATCTTCCACCGCTCGAGTAAACTCGAACGGCGCCGTCCACGTGACCTGATCCTCGTGGATTTCGACAATGTGGGTTTCACCGGAAAGCCCCTCCGTCTTCAGTTGGGGCGGGCGGTCGGGCATGAACGGTCCGGTCAGCTTGACCGCATCGGTCTTCCCCAACTGGATGACGGTCGGTAGGGCTCCTTCCTTTTGAGTCACCGAATAGACGTGCCATCCCGGTGCGATCCGGGCTGTGACGTGAACTCGGCCCCCTCTGCCGTCCTCGTAGACCTCGAATTCGGCCGACAAAGTCACCGGCCTATCGACGCCAAGACCGCCAAAACCGAGATCCTGCCCCGACAAGCTGGAGAGCCGCCCCGCCACGCCCCACCCGAGAATGCAGCACATGATGAGAAGGCGAAAGGTCGTCGACCGTCGCAAATCGGGGCATTCGCTCAACATGGCTCCGTCTCTGTTCTTCGGGATGGGGGGCTTTGCCCGCATTATCGGCCAATACCGGCGGTACGGTCAACGCCGCTGAGAGGTTCAACGCCTTTCCGCGGAATGGGAATCGGACGGCAGAGGAGTTCTCCCAAAAAACTGTTGCACCGGCCGGCGTTGCCTTACAGCCGGAATCATTTCGAACCGACCGATGGAAACCGGCTACACCTTGCGACCTCGAGCGATCGGCTACTCGAGCAATCCTTGCAGTCGAGCCCGCACCTGTTGGCGGCCGACCCCCTGCCGCGGATGCAACACTCCCCACCGGACCCAGTTCATGATGCTTACCAGCCGCGTGGCCCTCCCCAACGGCTGCAGGAGTCGCGCAGCACCGACCGCCACCGGATGGACGCTCCGATAGACGTCGAACCAATCCGGCCACTCTACCGCCGGAACCCCCACTTCCGACCAAAACCGAGCCAGATCCACCAGAGGAAAATCGATGTCCGCTGCCATTACATCGACGAACCCGGCCAGTTCTTCGTTTTGGAAAAAGACATCCGGGGGACGCACGTCGCGGAGGCACGGCCCGAGCGGCACGCGCACGTCTTCGACCGAAGCCAGATCGGCCAAGCATGCCGAGGATTCCGACTCGAACTTGCGCAGTCCTTCCAGAGAAAGCCGAAGCGCGTCCGGCTCGAGACCACTTCGGCGCAGCAGCTCGGTTCTCATGTCCGACACTCGCTGCCCGTACCAGCGAAGTCGCTCGGCGCGGATCTTCAGACATGGTGGAAGAGGCTCACTGGCCGGATACGGTCCCCCGTAGTTGCGTACCTGCCGGTGAAACACGGCAAGGGCTCGCGTAACCGTTTCGATGTGTGTCGTCCCGGGCCGACCACACCAATCGGCCGAGCCGGCAATGGCCGTCTGCACTTCCCAGATCCGGTCGCCGTGAATCGAGGCGGTCCGGCCCGTCGGGTCGGCCAACGGGTAAGGCAACCAGGCCAGGCCCTCACGGTGCACGTATTGGCAAAGTCGCTGCACCCAGTCCAGTCGTTGCGGCGAGACGCGCTCGAGCAGGTGCCCTTTGGCGACCCGTCGGCCCGACGCGGTCGGCCAGATCCAACCGGCCATGCCGCTGTACCCGGCCTGCAATCGCCGCGGTGGCCCGGTGGGCGTCACCGCCTCGCCCCACTGCGCGATCAGAGCGTCAAATTGCCTCCGGTCCATGAGTCACGCCGCCGATCTGCCAGGCGTCTTCCATCGGCAGGACAAAGATCTTGCCGTCCCCGATATTCCCTTCCGGTCCGGTCCTGGCGATCTCGACGATGGTGTCCAACGTTCGCTCGAGGAAATCGTCGTTGACGGCAATCTCCAACGCCGTCTTCCTCAGCAGATTCGTCTGGTATTCGACGCCTCGGTAGAGCTCGGTCTGGCCTCGCTGACGACCATATCCGTGAGCGTCGCAGACGGTCATGCGTTCGACGCCGATGCGAGCCAACGCTTCCCGCACGGCCTGCAATTTCGTCGGCTGGATCAGGGCCACGATCAGCTTCATGGGGAGTCCTCCCGCGCATCGTCCGACTGCTTCTCATCGACCGCGACCGTCCCCGTTGCCTGGGCACCCTCCGATTCCACTTCGCGGGACGAAGGCCGATCCGGCTCGGGATCGGTTCCCGGCGACTGGCCGCTGTCAGTCACTGAGGGGCCTCCCCACTCTTCCTGAAGCAGCGCCGGCAGCCCGTACCGCTGCTCCTCGTCCGGCATGTAGACGCGGTCGAGGGGAACCCGTTCGTCGACATCGTGCCGAAGCAACAAATAAACAGCGCTGTAGGCGGTCCAAAAGTAACTGTAGCTGAAGCCGACCGCCACGCTGGCGACCAAGGCATGCCAACCTTCGATGATCCGCCAGCCGACGCGCGCGACGCCCTGCTGAGCCGCCTCGACCTCGGACAGCCGGTCCCAGGAGGCTCCCCAAGCCACCGACCACATGTCGAAATGGATGACTGCAAGCGTGAACGCTCGCACGACCACCCAGCTCAAACAGCCGAACCCGAAAGCGACAGCCACATAGAACAAATACCGTAGCGGCCGCTCCCAGGAATAGGAAAAAGCTCGCTGCGTCGCCTCGAAGACGTCGCCGTTGGGCTCGGCGCTGGTGACCACCCACATCATCGGCCACCCCAGCGACACTCCCAGCGCGATGATGGCGCAGATCAGTCCCAGCAGCAACACCAACGGCCAGAACAGGCCCATCACCAACACGCCGAGCCCCGTTCTCATGAACAAGCCGGCCAGCCCGCCGACGATGATGGCAGAGAGAAAGGTCAGTTGAGGAAACAGCGGCGAGAGAAAATAGGCCGGACGGCGAATCACGTGCTGAAACGTTTCGGTGAGTCCCACCCGTTCATCTCGAGCCAACCGGACAACGGCGATTCGGGTAATCAGACCGCCGCACAAGCCCCACACCAGCATGGTCCAACACAATCCCAACACTCGGTACACCAGTCCGTTCCAGGAAACCCGCTCGAATACGGCTTCCCACCAGGGAACCAGCATTCGAGCAGGCATGCGGATGATCTGACGCGGCGCTTCGGCAATGATCCGATCGGGGTGCCGCAACGTTGTCGACTCTGGCAGCACTTGCCAGGGAAATGCCTCCCAATCCCAGCTTTTCTCCGAATCGCGAACACGCTGTGGCAACTCATCCCGACCAGCCGCCGCTTCGTCGGTGTTGGACTCGGCGTCATCCCCTTGGACGGTTTCGCCGTGCTCCGGTCGCAGGGGAGCCAACATTCGCCACCCCACGGGAGTGGCGATCGCGCCGCAAGTAGCGATGAACAGCACGGTTGCCGATGCGGCCACTTTGAATGTGCGAAACAAGATCAGCCACGGAAACAGACGCTGCCAATCGACGCCCATCAACACCTGTCCGCTGTCCGTAGCTTCGACTGCCATGCTGGAATCCCACTTGCCGGTATGCCGAAACGCTCGAGGGCGACCACTCGCTTACGGCGCCGCGCGTGCCGCCGCCCACTCACGCCCACTCGTCTTCTCCGCCGCCCGCCAGCGGCAACCCGTGTTCCTCTCCCAACCACCGCTTCAGGTCGATGAGCCGGCACCGGTCGCTGCAAAACGGCAAAGCGCGGGAAGCGGCCGCCGCAAACGCCTTCCCGCACGTGGGACAAGACATGGCTCCGCTCATCCGATCGTCGGTTGGCGAACCGCTATTGCCTGGCGTTCGAACTCCCGTCACGTCTCTGCCTCGCGCCGAAAACGTCTCTCTGTAGGCCCGCCTTTGTCGCTACGGTTCTTTCTGGGACGAAGATTTCTCCGTCTTCTTCGACGATTCCGACGAACCGGAACTCGACGACGCTTTGTCGGCCTTGGCCGCTTTCTTGTATGACTCGCTGCGGTAGTCGGTCTGGTAGAACCCGCTGCCGGAAAACACGACCGCCGCACCCGCGCCGATCAGCCGCTGCAACTGGTTCTTTCCACATTCGGGGCATTTCCGCTTGACCGATGCATTGATGGATTGAAAGAGCTCGAATTCATGGCCGCAGGCGCGGCAAGCATAATCATAAGTCGGCATCTGTGGGCTCCTCGATGTCGGCTGGGATATCAGTCAGCTAGGCTACTGGATCCGCTCCATTGTCTCAGGTTGCCGTCCACCAGCATAGTCGAAAAGGGTTACGAGTGCGTGGGGCGGGTGGGCTCGTCCGCCTTCCCCGATTCCCCTTGCGCCGGCTGCTCCGACTCGTCTTCTTTGGATTCGACTGGTTTGGCCACCAGGACCTGCGACGGCCTCACGACTCGGTCGTGCAGCAGGAACCCGCGACGAGCCACGTGTGTCACGGTTCCCGGCGGCAACTCGTCATGAGGGTGTTCGCCGATCGCCTCGTGCACATTGGGATCGAACGGCAATCCGGCCGCTTCGATGGGGATACAGTGATGCGTCTTGAGAGTCTCTTCGAGTTGATCCGCGACCATCCGCACGCCTTCCAGCAGCCCTTCGGTGCCGCCGCTGGTCTCCGCCGCCTCGATCGCTCGATGCAGGTTGTCCAGCACCGACAGCAGGTCCCGCACCAACGGCATGGCGTGGTAACGGCGTTCCTCTTCCATCTCCTTCCGCAGGCGACGCCGCACGTTTTCCAACTCGGCCTGAGCTCTCAGTGCTCGATCTTCGGCCTGCGCCAGCTTGGCCTCCAGTTCGGCGATCTGGGGGGAAGCCGGGGCAACGTCGGCCTCCGGCGTCGATGCGGACGCGTTTTCCGTATGGTTTCCCTCCGCCTGCTCGGGCGCCGGTTCGGTTGGTTTGGTTTCGCTCATCGTCTCTTCGTTTCTTAGAACACGGCTCGCCGGAAACCGCCGGACTCGTGTTGCATTCGGCCGCCGGCTCCAGCTTGGCATACTCGATGGTCATTCCAACGGTTGCAGCAAAACACGTGCCGACAGTTTCCGAGGTGGATGCCGGACTGGCGTGGCCATGCCAATCACGCTGGACCGCTGGTTTCCGATCCCCCGTGAGCCACAAAGTACTCCTTGATCTTGTCGAAAAAGGACTTCCGCTGCGAGGTCACATCGGCGTGCTCGAACTCGGCCAATTGCTCCAGCAACTTCCGATGTTCGTCACTCACTCTGGTCGGCACTTCGATATAGGTCTTGACGATCAGGTCTCCGGCTCCGCCGCCTCGAGGATCCGGCATTCCCAATCCTCGCAGAATGAACGACTTGTGAGCCGGCGTCCCCGGCGGAATGGTGAGCGACTGGGGACCTTGCAGTGCGGGAACTTCCACGGTGGCTCCCAGCACGGCTTGGCTGTAGGTGATGGGAAGTTCGACGATCAACTGCCGCCCATCGCGATGGAAAATGGGATGGTCGCGAACATGCACGAAGCAGTAGAGGTCGCCGGGAGGTCCCCCATCGGGACTCGGTTCGCCTTCTCCGACCACACGCACCCGGTTCCCCGTGTCGACCCCGGGGGGCACGGAGACGGCCAATCGCACCGACTCGGTTTCCAGACCGCTCCCGCGGCACTGCCGGCACGGGCTGCGGACGATGGTCCCTTCGCCGTGGCAAGCGGGACACGCGGTTTGCACGCGGAGGATGCCGGCCGACTGCACCACGTGGCCGCGACCACCGCAATGGGAGCACGGCTCGCGTTCCGAGCCCTCGGCGGCTCCGCTCCCCCGGCACGCCTGGCAGACGGCTCGCCGCCGGAACCGCACCGTCTTCTCCGTCCCCGCCGCCGCCTCTTCGAGTGACAGATCAATGTCGCATCGTACGTCGGCACCGCGGCGTGGACGGCGTCGCCTCCCGCCGCCGAACAGATCGCCGAACACCCCCCCGCCGCCGAACAGATCGCCGAACGCCACCAGGATGTCGTCCACGCCATGGAACTGCGGTGCCTGATCTCCCAGGCCGGAGTGGCCGAACTGGTCGTAGCGGCTCCGCTTTTCGGCGTCGCTGAGCACTTCGTAGGCCTCGGCCGCCTCTTTGAACCGTTCCGCAGCCGTCTCGTCGCCGGGATTGGCGTCGGGATGGTACTTCACCGCCAATTTCCGGTAGGCCGTGGCGATCTCCTGTTCACTCGCCGTGCGCGACACCCCGAGTACTTCGTAGTAACAGCGTTTGGCCATTCGATCCAACCTTTTCGCGAAGAAAAACGGCCACCCCGCCGAACGAAGTGGCCGCTTCAATTCCGCATGTCACTCGGGACGAAAGGAGAGCTTACGCCACCACTCCCTCGACTGAGCGTTTTTCTTTGTCCTCTTTTTCATAGTTGGTGACCAGCGCCTCGGTCGTCAACATCAGCCCGGCGATACTGGCGGCGTTGGCCAGGGCCGTTCGCACCACCTTCACCGGATCGATTACGCCCTGCTTGAACATATCGACGTACTCGCCGGTGTTGACATCGTAGCCGATCTTCGGCCCTTTCTGCAGCAGCTCGTCGGCCACCACGGCTCCGTCTTCACCGCCGTTGTCGACGATCTGCTTCAGCGGAGCCGAAAGAGCCCGCAGAATGATGTCGACACCGATTTTCTCGTCGCCGCGAGCGCTATTGCGGCATTTCTCGACAGCCGCCTTGCAGCGCAGCAGCGCCACGCCTCCTCCGGGCAGAATCCCTTCTTCCACGGCCGCTCGAGTCGCGTGCAGGGCGTCCTCGATGCGAGCCTTCTTCTGCTTGAGATCGGCCTCGGTGTCGGCGCCGACCGAAATCACGGCAACGCCGCCGGCCAGCTTGGCCAAACGCTCTTGCAGTTTCTCCCGGTCGTACTCGCTATCGGTCTGCTCGATCTGGTTCTTGATCTGCGAGATCCGTTTTTCCACCTCGGCGTGCTTTCCGGCGCCTTCCACGATGGTTGTGCTGTTCTTGTCGACCGTGACTTTCTTAGCGCGGCCGAGTTGTTCCAGCGTGAGGCTCTCCAGATCGATGCCCAAGTCTTCGCTGATCAGCGTTCCGCCCGTCAGGACGGCCATGTCGCCCAGCATCGCCTTGCGGCGGTCGCCGAACCCGGGAGCCTTCACGGCGCAGACATTGAGCACGCCGCGCAAGCGGTTCACGACCAGCAGCGTCAACGCCTCGGAATCGACATCTTCGGCGATGATCAACAGCGGCTTGCCGGTCTGGCTGACCTTCTCCAAAATGGGGACCAGCGACCGCAGGTTGCTGATCTTCTTCTCGTGCAGCAGGATGTAAGCGTCTTCCAGGAAGCAGTCCATCGACTCCGGGCGGTTGATGAAATAGGGGGAAATGTACCCCTTGTCGAACTGCATCCCGTCCACGTATTCGACTTGCGTTTCGGCCGTCTTCCCCTCTTCCACCGTGATCACGCCGTCCTTGCCGACGCGTTCCAACGCGTCGGCCAGCAACTGGCCGATCGCCAAGTCGTTATTGGCGCTGATCGCGCCGACGTGCATGACTTCGTCTTTGGAGGAGACCGGGACGGCCATGGAGATCAACTCGGCCTCGGCCGCATCGACGGCCCGCTCGATCCCGCGACGCACGGCCGTGGGATTGCTGCCGGCCACGATGTTCCGCAAGCCTTCCTTGTAAATCGACCGCACCAGCACCGTGGCCGTCGTGGTACCGTCACCGGCCAGGTCGGACGTCTTTTGAGCCACCTCCACGACCAGCTTGGCGCCCATGTTCTCGAAGCGGTCTTCCAACTCGATTTCCTTGGCAACCGTCACGCCGTCCTTGGTGACGGTCGGTCCACCGAACGATTTGTCGATGATCACATTGTGCCCGCGCGGGCCCATCGTCACTCCGACGGCGTTGGCAAGTTTGTTCACACCCTCGAGCATCTTGGCTCGCGCGTGATCCTCGAATAACAATTGCTTAGCCACGCTTGTCGTCCCTTTATGCTAAAGCCGAAAATGGATGGTCGTCTTCGCCCCGCCGTGGCGCCCGCCACTCGCGGAACACGCATCTGTCTATTTCACCACCTTGGCGAGAATGTCGGTCTCGCGAAGGATCTTCACTTCGTCACCGTTGAGTTCGATATCCGAACCGCCGTACTTGCCGTAGATCACCTCGTCCCCGACGGACACCGACAACGCCGCCCGCTCGCCGCTGTCCAGCAGCTTGCCGGGCCCCACCGCGATCACGGTCCCCCGCTGCGGCTTCTCCTTGGCCGTGTCCGGCAGCACGATGCCTCCCGACGTCGTCTCTTCGGCCTCGATCGGCTCGACAACCACTCGGTCATCCAACGGACGCAATTTGATCTTTGCCATGACTTTTGCTTCCTCGTTTTGATCGTGGGATACTGATTGATTGAATGGGAACGGCCGGGGAGCAATCCCGTTTCTCCGCGAAAGGGAAAGCAGCCTACATCATGCCGCCCATGCCGCCCATACCGCCCATGCCACCCATACCGTGGTCATGGTGATGATCGTGACCGGCTTCTTCTTCCTCTTCGGGGATTTCCGTGATCAGCGAATCGGTCGTCAACAGCAGGGACGCCACACTGGTGGCGTTCTGCAAAGCCGTGCGGACGACTTTGGCCGGATCGACCACGCCCATCTCCAGCAGATCCCCGTAGGTGTCGGTATCCGCGTTGTATCCTTCGGACTTCCCTTTCAGACGCCGCACGTTGTTCACGACGACCGCGCCTTCCTGCCCGGCATTCTCGGCGATCGCACGCAGCGGGTAGCTGAGCACTCGCTCGATGATCTCGGCGCCCAACTTCTCGTCGCCTTCCAAGTCGATCTTCTTGAGCACCCCTTCGCAGCGCAACAAGGCCACGCCGCCACCGGGCACAACCCCCTCCTCGAGTGCCGCTTGCGTGGCGGCTCGGGCATCTTCGATCAGCGCCTTGCGCTCCTTCATCTCCGTCTCGGTCGCCGCACCGACGTTGATCTGAGCGACGCCGCCCACCAGCTTGGCCAGCCGCTCCTGCAACTTCTCCCGATCGTAATCGCTCTCGGTCTCCTCGATCTCGCGGCGAATCTGTTCGGCTCGAGCTTCCACCTCGGCCTTCGAACCGGCGCCGCCGATGATCAGCGTATCGTCGGCCGTAATCTTGACCTTCTTGGCTCGACCCAAGTCGGTCAGCTTCACACTTTCCAAGTCGATCCCCAGATCCTTGAAGATCGGCTGAGCGCCCGTCACCACGGCGATGTCGCCCAACATGGCCTTGCGGCGATCGCCGTATCCAGGCGCCTTCACGGCGCAGACACTCAGAATGCTCCGCAGCTTGTTGACCACCAATGTCGCCAGCGCGTCTCCCTCGACGTCCTCGGCGATGATCAACAACGGCTTGTTGGACTTGCTGATCGCTTCCAGCAGCGGAATCAACATCTTGTTGCTGCTGATCTTGTCCTCGTAGACCAGCACGTACGCATTCTCCAGCTCGCAAGACACCTCGTCTTCGTTGGTCACGAAGTGAGGCGAAAGGAAGCCGCGGTCGAACTGCATCCCTTCCACGACCTCCACCGTCGTCTCGGCCGTGCGCCCCTCTTCCACCGTGATCACACCGTCTTTGCCGACTTTCAAGAAGGCATCCGCCAACACGTTGCCGATCGTCGGATCGTTGTTCCCCGCGATCGTCGCCACTTGCTGAATGTCGCTCTTCTTGGTCGAATCGACGGGACGGGCCAGCTTGCCGACCTCGGCCGCCACCACGTCCGCCGCCTTGAACATGCCTCGCGAAAGCGCCATCGCGTCGGCCCCCGCGGCAATCATCCGCAGCCCTTCGCGGAAAATGGCCTCCGCCAGCACCGTCGCCGTCGTGGTCCCGTCTCCGGCCACGTCGTTCGTCTTGCTGGCTACCTCCTTCACCAACTGAGCCCCCAGATTCTCATTGGGGTCGTCCAGCTCGATGTCTTCGGCCACCGTCACGCCGTCTTTGGTTACCTTGGGCGACCCCCAGCCCTTGTCGAGCACCGCGTTCCGACCGCGAGGCCCCAACGTGCTGCGGACGGCTCGCGCCAGTTTCGAAACCCCCGACAGCAACTGCTGCCGTGCGTCTTCCGCGTAGACCATTTGTTTTGCCACGTCCGGAATCCTCCTCCTCAAGCAGGATGCAAACTCGTTCTCAATACTGCGTCGCGGCCGCAATCGCCGACAAAAGCCGTCGCCCTCCGACGGATTCCGTCGCCGCTCGCCGCGTTGGTCGTCGTGCCACCACCGGCGACAGGCCGCCGCCAAATCGGCCTGCACAGATGACCGTCCGTCTGCAATGGCAGACAGAGACCGATCGCCAGCCCCATGCAAGCAAGCCGTGTGCCAGGCACTCAGAGCAGATCACAAACCGTTGAAATAACAGGACTTAAGAGAAGATCACGCACAGGAATGATGGGGCCCGACGAGGCCACCGCAGCAACCCGTGCCATTTTGACAGCCGTGGAATGGAGAACGGCCGCCTCCCAACGAACAACCGTCCGGCGGCTCGCCTGAGAATCCGCGTGGCATTCGACCACAGACCGGAGGCCGGAGACCGGAGGCCGGAGACCGGAGACCGGAGACCGGAGACCGGAGGCCGGAGACCGGAGACGAATGACGCGCCGAGAACAGAAGAAGGCACAGAGACACAGGGGAGAAAGGGAGAGGAGGCTCAGTTCCCGCGAGGTCGGCGGGGCAGACGGCGACGGTAGGGGGGCACTTCGGCCGGAGGCGCCGTTTCCCCCGTCTCCTCTTCCCACCGCTGGCGCTCGTCGTCGCTGGCGTAGTACCTCAACCACAACTCCGGATCGGCGTAGTCGTCCAGACAGTGCCAGTGCAGGTAATTGCCGGGAAGGTCGATCCGCTTTTCCGGAGACGGCAGGATGTCCCGGTAGATCAGGCAATAGAGTTCGCGATCGGAAAGGTGATCGGTGTATTCCAGTACGATCCGCTTTTCGAACAATCTGCGGATGACGTGAGCCAGTTCGGCACGGAGCGACTGGTCGTCGAGGGATTCGGGGTGAGCCAGCACCAGCTCGGGATCGAACCACTGACTGATGGGAAGCACGGGAGCCCGTTCCCAGGCCAGCATCGAGGCCAGGAATTCGTTTTCTCGAGGCGTCGGTAGCCGGCGACTCGAGAGAATCCGGATCGATTCGTCGAAGAACGGCTCCAACTCGTCCCGCAACCGGGCATTGAGAAGCAACTGCTCGACATCGTCGTCGGCGGAACGATGCCACTCATTCATGGTCTGGTCCCTTTTCCAACCGAGCCGCCGTCGTCCGTCACGGCCTTCCCGGCCGCCACAGACAACACGGTCCGGCAACTGCGGTCCACCCTGGGGCGACTCCACGGCAGAGCCGCCCGGGAAAACGGATGACAAGCCGTGTCGCCACCCGACCATGAATTCGACTGTACCAAGGGACTGCGAATTGACAATACAATTCTCAAGCCGATCCGTGGAAAATGGCCGAATTCGAACAAAGCCGATCGGTACAACCGCTAAAACTCAGCCGTCTTGCGCAGCCCCGCCGGCCGCCGCAAGTGCTTCCAACGCCGCCTCCACAGCCCGCAGTTCCCGCTGCAACGTCTCGAGCGACTCGCGCTCTCGAGCCACCACTTCGGCCGGAGCATTTTCCACGAACTTGGCGTTGGCCAGTTTGCCCTCTTTCTGCGCGATGCGACGCCGCAACTGTTCCTTCAGCTTGGCATTGCGAGCCCGCTCGGCTTCGACGTCGATCACGCCGCTCAAGTCGACCAACACTTCCACATCTCCGGCCGCCAATCGAGCGTGCACGGGAGGCGGCTGGACGTCCGGTCCGGCTTGCCGCAACCGGGCCGCTCCCATCGACTCGAAGCGGTCCCGCATCGACTCGGCCAATTCGGCCAACGGCCGCGAACAGCGCACCAGAAAACCGAGCGGTTTCCTCGGACCGACATTCTGGCGACTGCGGATTTCCCGCAGCGCCGACAAGATTCGCTGGAACAAGCCGAACCGCCGCTCGATCCCTTCCTGCCGGAAACTTTCCAGTTCCCCTTCGGGCCAGTCGGCTATCATAATCGACACCGATGCGTCACGGACGGTCCGCAGTCCCCGCCGAGGCGCCGCCTGTCCCAAGTGCTGCCACACCGACTCGGTCAGAAACGGCATCATCGGATGCAGCAGCCTCATCACCACATCCAGCGCGTAGGCGGCCACGCGTTGAGCGACCGGGCGGCGGGCATCGTCCTGCCAGCGAGGTTTGGCCAGTTCGAGATAGAAACTGCAGAATTCGTCCCAGGCGAAGTCGTACAGCACGGACGCGGCTTCGGCGTAACGATAATGCTCCAGCGCCTCGGTGACCTGCCGAACCACCGTTGCCAGGCGACTGAGAATCCACCGGTCCTCCAATTCCAGATCTTCGTCTTCCAGCGGCGCCGGCGTGTAGCCCTCCAGGTTCATCAGAATCAACCGAGCCGCATTCCAGAGTTTGTTGGAGAAGTTGCGAGCCATCTCGAAACGCTCGCTCACCACCGGACCTCGAGGCAGATCGAGCGCCTCGCCTTCGGCCCACTGAGTCCGAAACGGCTGCCCGCATTCGGGACAAGTGATGACGGCCAACTGCCGGTTCTCTCGAGTCTGGTTGATCAGCGCTTCGCAGTGCGGACATTCGAACTGCACGGGCATCCGCACATCTTGCGTCTGCGTGGTCAGCCGGGCCAAGCCGAAGCGGAGGGCATCGGCGCCGAACTTCTCGATGACGTCGAGCGGATCGACACCGTTCCCCTTGGACTTGGACATCGTCTCGCCATAGCCATCGAGGATCTTCGGGTGAATGAACACCTCGCGAAAGGGCACTTCGCCCATGTTGTTCAGCCCCATCAATACCATGCGAGCCACCCACAACGTGATGATGTCGCGGCTGGTGATCAGCGTGGACGTGGGGTAGAAATACTCGAGCTCCAGCGTCGGTTCGGGCCAGCCCAGTGTGGAGTGCGGCCACAGCGCCGAACTGAACCATGTATCCAGCACGTCCTCCTCGCGCTGGAACCCGAGCGATTCGAATTGCGATTCCAAATCACTCGACTCGTCGAGAATGCAGACGTGCACCACGATGTCGCGGCCGCCGACGCGCGTATCCGGCAACTCCACCTGCCAGGCCACTTGCCCCTGCCGGACAGCCGGATGTTCCCGCAACGCCTCCACCGTCGCCTCCCGTTCCGCCTCGTCGCGACACGGCTTCGACCAGATGGGAATCCGATGCCCCCACCACAACTGGCGGCTGACCGGCCAATCCCGCTTTTCCGACAGCCAGTCGAGATACCCCTTGGTGTAACGCTCGGGGACGATCTTCACCCGCCCCTCGGTCACGGCGTCCATTGCCGACTGCGCCAGCTCGTCCATCTTGATGAACCACTGATCGGCCAAATACGGCTCGATCGGCGTCTTGCTGCGGTCGGAATGAGCCAGATCGATTTCCCGGTCTTCGACGTGGTCGAGCAAGCCCTGATCGTCCAAATCGGCCACGACTCGCTGGCGGGCTTCGGCGATCGTGAGTCGGGCGTAGGGGCCGGCGTTGTCGTTGAGCGTTCCATCGGGATTGAGAATGTTGATCATCGGCAACTGGTGCCGCATTCCCACCTCGTAGTCGTTGGGATCGTGAGCGGGTGTGATCTTGACGCAACCGGTCCCCATCTGCGGTTTGGCCCACTCGTCCACGATCAAAGGAATCTCACGCTCCAGCAGCGGGAGCCGCACACGGCGGCCCTGCCGCGCCATCTCCGCCAGTGTCTCCAGTCGCCCGAGCAGATGGTCCCGCCGATCGCGAAGAGCCTCCAACTCGGCCTCCAGTGCCGGTCGCTCCTTGGCGGCTGCTCCGCCCAGCCGGGCTTGCAGTTCCCGTTCCGTCTCCTCCAAGGCTCCGGCCGGATCGGGATGAACGGCCACGGCCGTGTCACCCAGCAGCGTTTCGGGGCGCGTGGTGGCGACCACCAGGTAGCTCGGTTCCCCCGGCCGGGGATCGATCACCGGATAGCGAATGTGCCAAAAATGGCCCTGCACCGTTTCATGAAAGACCTCGTCGTCGCTGACGGCCGTCTGCAGGAACGTGTCCCAGTTCACCAGCCGCTTGCCGCGATAGATCAGCTCCTTGCGGAACAGATCGAAGAAGGTGGCCCGTACGGCTCGAGCGCACACCGGGTCGAGCGTGAAACGCGTCCGTTCCCAGTCGCAACTGCATCCCATCTGCTTGAGTTGGTTGAGGATGCGGGATTCGTACTGGTCTTTCCACTTCCAAATCCGCTCCACCAGGCGGTCTCGTCCCAGATCGTGCCGAGTCTTTCCCTCCTCTTCGCGAAGGCGCCGTTCCACCACGGCCTGAGTCGCGATGCCGGCATGGTCGGTGCCCGGCATCCACAGCGCCGCATATCCCTGCATCCGCTTCATGCGAATCAGCACGTCCTGCAGCGTATTGTTGAGGGCATGGCCCAGGTGGAGTGCGCCGGTCACGTTGGGGGGCGGAATGACGATGCAAAACGGCGTCTTGGCGGGATCGACCTCGGCGTGGAAGTAGCGAGCCGATTCCCACATCTGGTAGAGCCGGGGTTGTGTTTCCCGGAACGGATAGCGATTGGGCAGCGCATCTGCCGGTCGGGTGGCGGACATCCGTGGTGATTCCTGGAATGAGGGTGCGAGGCTCAACAGGCCGAACGGACGGCGACCGAATTCGCCTGCGGCGACTCCGCGGCCTGATCCTTGTAAAGCTTGTACTCGATGGCATCGGCCAGCGCCATCCAGCTCGCCTCGATGATGTTCTCACTGACGCCGATCGTACCCCACACGTCGTGGCCGTCGCGACTCTCGATGAAGACACGAATCCGTGCCGCCGTACCGGCCTCGGAGTTGACGACCCGCACCTTATAGTCGACCAGCCGCATGTCGGCCAGGTTCGGATAGGTCGGCAACAGCGCCTTGCGGACGGCAGCGTCCAGCGCATTGACCGGTCCGTCTCCCTCGGCCACTTCGTGCCGAACCGTTCCTTTCACATTCAACTTGACGGTGGCCTCGGTGGTGAGATTGCCGTCGAGATCGGTCTCCACTTCCACGTGGTACTTGATCCGCTCGAAGTGAGGTTGAAAAATGCCGGCGCAGCGCCGGACCAGCAAGTCGAACGAGGCCATCGCCGATTCGAATTGATAACCATCGTTCTCCAGTTGGACGACTCGAGCCAATACGCGATCCATCAAGGGTCGGTTCTCCTGCAAGTTGTGTTTGGCGGTCAGTGCCATGATATTGGAACGCCCCGAAAGCTCGCTCACCAGAATCCGCCGCTCGTTGCCGACATCCTCCGGGTTCATGTGCTCATACGACGAACTCACGCGGTTGACCGCGTGAACGTGCATTCCGCCCTTGTGAGCGAATGCGCTCGAGCCGACGAAGGGTTGGGTGTTGCGGAAGTTCATGTTGGCCGTCTCGTAGACGAATCGCGAAAGCTCCGTCAGATGACGCAATCCTCCTTCGCGCAGCACCTCGTAGCCGAACTTGACGGCCAGCACGCCGGCCACCGAAATCAAATCGGCGTTCCCGCATCGCTCCCCGATCCCGTTGATCGTCCCCTGCACCTGCTCGGCCCCGGCCCCCACCGCCGCCACCGAGTTGGCGACGGCCAGATCGCAGTCGTTGTGGCAATGAATGCCGATCCGCACGGCCAGCGGTTCGAGCGCCTGCTTGGCTTGCCGGGTCAGGGCGGCAATCGTCTCGGGAAGCGAACCGCCGTTGGTATCGCACAGAATGATCCAGCTCGCGCCGGCTTCGGCCGCTCGCCTCAGCGTCTCCAAGGCATAGTCGGGATTGGCTCGGTGCCCGTCGAAAAAGTGCTCCGCGTCATACATCACCTCGCGCCCCGCACTGACCAGGTAGCGTACGCTGTCGGCGATCATTTCGAGGTTCTCCTCGAGCGAGACACGGAGCACTTCCGTGACGTGAAAATCCCAGGTCTTGCCCACCACGGTGCAGATCGGGGCCTGCGATTCGGCCAGCGCCCGCATGCCGGGATCCTGTTCGGCCGTCAGGCCGCGGCGGCGAGTCATGCCGAAGGCGGCCACGCGAGCGTGCTGGGGAGGCGTCTTCGCCACCTTGCGGAAGTACTCGGCGTCCTTGTCGTTGGAAAGAGGATAACCGCCTTCGATGAAGTCGATTCCGATCTCATCGAGCCGCTGAGTGATCTGCAGCTTGTCGAACAGGGAAAAACTGATGCCTTCGCCTTGAGCGCCGTCGCGCAGCGTGGTGTCGTAGAGATAGATCTTGCCGGTCATGCTGGTCGTCACCGTTTGGTGAAAGGTGGGCCGGCCGGTGGGCCGGCCACGGTCGTCGATCGAAGCAACAAAAAAACCCTGCGGCCCGCGGCGGGCGTCAGGGTGCGATTCGCTCGAGCCAATTGCGTTCCCTTACGCCCTTTCGGTCCATACGATGACACCCGCTGCCGCGACCGAAACGGCCGCGATGATCATGGGGCGAATCGCAAATCGGGTGAAAGGGCGCACCGGAACATTCCTCGTACGTTGCTTACTGCCTCGTAAGCATAGACCGGGGCGGGAATTGGGTCAAGATCGATCGGCGGACCGACAACCGGTCGACTCTGCACCGACGGGCCGGACAGTCACTCGTAGGTCGGGCTTTCCAGCCGGACCACGCGATTGGGGCATCCATCCTATCGAAAACACGCGACTTCCCGGCAAGCGTGGCCGTGCGGGCCCGGCAAACGCATTATCTCCGAACCGGGCGAGCCGTTGCTTCCGGCCTTGCCGATTGTATTATATATCCAAAGCAGTTGGCGGGAATGGAGAACCTGGTGGCGTTGATCTTCCGGTTCGAGCCGTGCCTGCCGGCTCACTCGACCATCACTCTCGTACAAAGGAATCTCCCATGCCCTCACGACGCCCAACCTCGCGTCGGCGGTTTCTCCAAGGCACTCTGGCTGCCGGGACCCTCACCATCTTGGGAACCTCCGGCAAGCGAGCTCGAGGCTACCAGTCCGCCAACGACCGACCGGTCTTCGCCACGATCGGCCTGAGAAACCAGGGATGGGCCATCACCGCCAAGTCGACACCGTTCGCCGACTTTGCCGCATTGGCCGATGTCGACGCCAACGTGCTGGCTCACAACGTGGAGAAGACCGAAAAACGCCAGGGCAAAAGGCCGGACGCCTATAAAGACTATCGCCGGGTTCTCGACCGCAAGGACATCGATGCGGTGATGATCGCCACGCCCGACCACTGGCACACCAAGATCGCGGTCGAGGCCATGTACGCGGGCAAGGATGTCTACTGCGAAAAGCCGCTGACGCTCACCATCGCCGAAGGCAAACTGCTGGAAAAAGTCGTGCAACAGACCGGGCGTGTCCTGCAGGTCGGCACCATGCAGCGAACCGAATGCGGCCAACGGTTCCTCAAGGCAGTCGCGCTGGTTCGCGCCGGGCGCGTGGGCAGAGTGAAGAAGGTCACCTGCGGCATCGGGGGCATGGTCGCCTCACCGTCGATTCCCGTGGCTCCTGTACCTGACGGGCTCGACTGGGACTTCTGGCTCGGGCCGGCTCCCGAAGTCCCCTACCGGGCTCTGCCGGAAATCCGCAAAGGGTACGGAGGAGGGGTGCCTCTCTACAGCAACTGCCACTACTCGTTCCGCAACTGGTACGAGTACGCCGGCGGAAAACTGACCGACTGGGGAGCCCACCATGTCGACATCGCCTGTTGGGTGCTGGACGCTCAAAAGACCGGCCCCAGCAAAGTGACACCGCTGGAGTTCACTTCGCCAGTCGAATTCAAGGACGGGTATCCGGTGGTCCATGATCGGTACAATACGGCGACGAGTTTCCGGATTCGAGTCGACATGCCCAACGATGTCGAGATGATCATCACCAGCGAGGGTGACAACGGGATTCTGGTAGAAGGGACCCAGGGCCGCTTCTTCGTTAACCGAGGCCGGATCACGGGAAAACCGGTCGAGGAATTGGAGTCGCACCCGCTTCCGGACGGAGCGATCGAGCAGGTCTATGGTGGCAAGGTCGCGCGCAACCACACCGAGAACTTCATCGATGCCATGAAGGCTCGCCGACAACCGATCTCCGACGTTTGGTCGCACAATCGAATGCTGGAAATCTGCCATCTATCCAACATCGCCATGCGGTTCAGTCGAGCCGTGGCTTGGGACCCCCACAAGCGGGAAATCGTGGGAGACGATCAGGCCAACGCGCTCTTGACGCGAGAATACCGGAAAGGGTTCGAAATCGAGATGGGATAGCCGGGCCCGCGCGGCAGGCTCGCCCGATCACCGCTTCCACATCAACACGAATGCGTAGTCGATGTCGCTGGCGACTCGGTCGTGAGGCGTGCTGTCATAGCGCTCGATCAGGCTGATCTTGAAACTCAAGTTGCGTGGCTCGTCCAGCATCAACTCCCAACTCGCCTTGGAGACCACGCGGAAATCGCCGAAGTCGGTCCAATCGGGAAAGTAGTCCCACGTCAGCTTGAATTTCTGCTGAGCCGTCCATTGGTGCTCGTAGTCGCCTCCCAACACGGCCTCGGGGACCCAGCGGTTGTCCGGACCACCGAACTCGGTCGAAGCACCACTACCCAGCCGCAGATCGAGTTTGAGGTCGTCGCCCTTGAGCACGTGATAGGTCGCACCCGCATTGACGGCCAGCCGCAGGTCGAACGCCTTGAACTCGTCGTACTCGAGTGCATTCTTGAGAAAAATCGCCCAGCGGGATTCCTCGAACAACCACTGGTGATCGACATTGAGCAGGCCGTTGTTCTTGGTTTCCACGCCCGCATTCTCGGCCTTGTTGTAGATTAGGGAAACATCGAGCTGACTCCAGTCGACTTTTCGTTTCCAGTCGGTCCCGAACTGAAAACTCAGTGTCTCGGCATTCCCCGACGACCCCGAGATTCCGACTTGAAACGAGCGTTCCCAGGCACTCGAAAGCGTCCAGAACGAAGGCTGGTACCATTGGGCAGCCGGCCCGGGCTGCTCACCATCGGCATCGATCTCGCCATCACCGTTGCGCTCGGGTTCAACGGTGGCGGCAACGGCAGCGGCCTCCGAAATGGCAGCCGTCTCGGAAGCCGAAGTCTCCTGCTCCACGGGGGGCAGCCGCCGCGTAACGGCCTGTCCGAACAGGGGCGCCCCACCCCACAACAACCCGAATCCGATGATAATGGCGGCCGGTGTGCAGCTCCAGCGCTGTCGCCGCATCGTGCACCTCATTCCCTGCTGTTCCCCTCCCGGATGCCTACTCACACCGTTCCCGCCGCCCGCGGCAAGTTTCTCACCGCGACGGCTCGGGTTCTAACCGATCCGCACATCCGGTGGCAAGACAGTCTGGTGAAACGGGGAAAAGCTGGGCAGGGAAAGACTGCCCGCCCGATCCTTCATTCGAGCTCTTAGCGGGTTGGGGGTGGTCACATCCGTTCCATGCGACTTATCCACCCGGCCCTGGACCGCCCAGACCGCCACCAGGACCACCGGGGCCTCCCAGTCCTCCGCCGCCGGGACCTGCCGGGCCACCGCCACCGGGGCCGGCCGGGCCACCGCCCTCGCCGTCCCCCATGTCCACCAGACCGGCGTCGGGAAAGTCAAAGCGATAGAATCCGAAATCCTTCTCGTCGTCCAGCTCAGTATGGACCACCAGCGATCCGTCGGGCGCCAACAACAGGTACTCGCCGGGACTGGTCAGTCGTTCTTTTCGATTCGTGCTGGGCAGTTCCTCGCCTCCATCCAGATCCAGCACCACGTAATCGCTGCGAATCGCCGCGTTCTGCAGCAATTTGATGACCAACGAAACGGGTTCGAGCAATTCGGCGGCTTCGACTTTGGCGTTGAGCACCGTGCCGCGTCGTACCAGTTTCTCGGTAGCCACATCGGTGGCATAGTTGGGATTCCATACGATGGGAACCGCTTTCCCTTCGGGGCTCGATCGCTCCCAGGAAATCGGCTGGCCCTGCACCGTCACCATGGCGGATCGTCGTTTGACAATCGGTCCCACGGCCACTCTTCGGGTATCCGGCAATTGGGCCACCGGTCCCGGCTCGCTCCAACCCGAATCGACCCAAAACGGCACCGACTTCTTGTTCTTCTTGGCTTCTTCCTCCTGCTTGGCCAAACGCTCGATGACTTCCTTGGTCAGGTAGCGGCGTGAAGGCTTCTTGAAGACTGCCTTGCCGGCCGGGTTCGGGTTGTTCGGATCGCGCAACAAAACGCGCACGCGATAACGATACTTGCGTCCGGGCTTGGCCGTGAAGTCGTACAGCCTCACCAGCTTGTATTCGATGTCGGCCAAATCGGCGGAGCTGCCGCCGTAGCCACCCATCATTCCTCCCATACCGCCTCCCATGCCGGGCATGCCGCCTCCCCCCATGCCAGGCATGCCGCCGCCCATGCCAGGCATTCCGCCGCCCATGCCTCCGCTCATCATTCCCGAATTCATCTCTCCCGAGTCATCACCCTGGCTACCGTAGCCGCCGGCCATGCCGCCCATCCCGGCCATTCCACCGGCACCGGTAGGCACATCGGAGTCGCCTCCGGGAACGTCCGACGGATCTTCCTCGTCTTCGGCCGGCTCGGTCTTGCCTTCGTCTGCCTCGGGTGCGGAGCGGGCACCGCGCTTGGGCGACTTCGAGTGCAGCATGAGTGACTCCAGGCACCGCAGCATCAGCGGCGGGCAGGGCAACGTGGCATCTTCATCGACGAATAGCGGATCGACCAACTCGTCGGCCACGCCTGCCCATTTTTCTCGTTTTCGCTTCGCCTTGTAGGCTGCCGTATGACTTCCCGGGACATCGACGAAGTCCTTATCGGTAAGTTCCTTGTCGGGATCGTCGGTCACATCGGCACGCTGCAAATAGGCGAACAGGATTTCCACGCGATCCCGGGCCGGGTCATAGCCAACGGAATTGCCCAGCGCCGTCTTGTAGAGCTCCTGTTGTCGCTTGAAGGGAAAGAGTGCCTTCACGGCGATCACACCGACCGGTTTTCCCACGACATCGGCCGGCGGCGCCGAACTGCTGTCGTCCTGACCGGGAGTTCCGCCTCCCAGGCCGGCACCTCCGCCCAACCCGGCACCGGCACCTGCCGGTCCCCCCATGCCGCCGGGAGCCATTCCATCGCCACTACTGGACTCCATCCCTCCCGTCCCGCCGCCCATTGAAACACCGGGGCGGAAACCACACACGGCTGACGCCGGGACCTTGCGTTTCGCACCACTGGCCGAGGCAACATCACCGCCTCCCATGCCCCCATCACCGCCAAGTCCGCCGAAAGCCCCCCCCAGTCCCCCGTCGTCTCCGCCGTACAAATCGTTTTCGGCCCCTTTCTTGTCGTCGCGTTTGCCTCTTCGTCGCCGCGACTTTTTCTTCTTGGGCGAATTCTCATCGGTAGCGTCTTGCAGACGCGCCAACGGATAGCGCCGCTTCGCGGTAACCGCCAACGGTCCGACCGCGGCCGCCACTTCCAGCAGTTCGGGTTTGAGAATCTCCGGATCGGAACGTTTGGCCCCTGGGCGCCCCAACGGCTTATTCCAGGGCACCTGAATGGCGTAAGGACTGGCCTGCGCCGGCTTTTGGGCTTCTTTGACGCGCTGGGCGAAATCACCTCGAGGAATCCGCTCCGGCTCCGCCTTGACCACCTCTTCCCAGCCAGTGGACCGGATGTTCTCTTCGCCTCGGGACGCTACCTGCTGCATCTGATCGGGCGTGAGAGACTCGTCGAATCCTTCCTTGGTGACGCTGAGATAGATCGCTCCCACTACCGCGAAAAGGACGCCTCCCAACACAATCTTCTCACCGTGTTGGATGAAGAAATCCTTGACAACATCCGCGTCCAAATTGACTTTCATCGTCGTCTCCCGGTCGTGGGCCTTTCACCGATTCGATCCGTTGTAACCACCGACTCCTACTCCGGCGAGTCGGCCTATGAGCACCGCCTAACCTCCGGCCGGAGCGCCGGCCGCCGGGTTGGCGGCCGCTGGGGCCTGCTCGGCTTTTCCATCTTCGGGCAGTCCCAGCTTGCTGCGCTGCGGTGGATTGTAGAGGTAAATCAATCCGTAGATCTCGACCTCTACATCATAGGGCGACTCGATCGACTCGAGGGCCAAACCGCCGCCGCCCATCGCACCGTAGCCGGAGTCTTCGTCTTCGTTGGAAGGAGCCCCTCCACTGCCGCTCATGTCGCCCATGCTGGTTCCCATGCCGGCCGGGCCGCCGCCGGCGGCGAAACCGCCGCCACCGCCACTTCCCCCGATTTGCGTCTTGGACTGGGGATTGATGCGCACCTGGCGCACTTCGAACGTCAAATCGGCGTTGCCGCACATGGCGAGTAGACGCGGCAGCTTCAGCACATCCACTTTCAACACCATGCGAACCGGCATTCGCTTGGCCACCACGAGGAACGCGTCGTCGGGACTGGTCGAACTGAACGCGGATCGCAACTGCTGTCCCTTCACCGGGGCGTACTTGGCATCGACGTACCGATTATCTGCCGGATCGGGCCCCGACGCCTCCTGCTTGTTCTGCGAGTACATGTTGGACATGCCGGCCGACCCGGCACCCGCCGATCCGCCACTCGACGAACCGCCCATGCCGCTCATGCCGTAACCGGACGACCCGCCCCCCGTATCAAACAACATCACCTCGCCACCGTCCGCGATTCCACCCGCTTGAGCTCCCAACTGAATGCTGTCGATGACCTTGACCGCGGCATTGTACTGAGCGTCGGCGTCGCCATTGGTCTGAGCGATGATGTCCATGATCCCGGTAAGAATCCAAAGGTCTTCCTGAGCGTACAAGATCTGCAGCACGGTGGGGACGCCGTCAGGATTTTTCGACCAGTCGAACCGAGACAGCAGCTCCCCTTGATTCCCACTATCCCACTCCACGACATACCCGGGATCGTCACTTGCGGCAACGGCTTCCTCGCCGTCATCCATGCCACCCCTACCTCCCATGCCACTCATACCTCCACCGGGGCCGCCGGGCCCCATGCCACCGCCCGGACCGGCCGGCCCCCCCGGACCGCCCCCGGGGCCGCCGCTGGAAGGAGTCGTGCCGGCCGACCACTTGGCCTTGATCCGCTCGGCCAGCTTGGGAAGCTCGTTATGGATATAGTTGCGGTACCGGGAACGGAGCGGCTTTTTCAGGAGGGGAGCATTTTTCTCCGGGTAGGGAACGGTCGCTTCGATCGGCTGGAGCACTTTGACCTTACTGATGAAGTCGGCCTTCAATTCCGCCGGCCAGACCAGCATCGCTTCTTGCCTGGCAAATCGCTCCTGCCACGCCTTGAAGACCTCCTCAGCCAATTGGCGGTTGATCTTCTCCATTTCCTGAGCGACCGCGTCGTTAGGGTGGTGCTGCACGGAGGCAACTTGCTGGGCCGTGCTGAACGCACTCTTGATCTGGCTTTCGCGAGCGTGCCATTTCTGGGAGATGTCCGAGGTCCCCAGATAGCCGAACACAATACAAAGCAGCACCACGACCCCCGTCAGGATCCAGAAGTGGTGCTTCTTGATCTGCTCCAAAACCGGTTTGATTTGGTCCATCTTGGTCGGGCTCCTCAAGCGGGCCACTGCCGCATTTGTCGTCAGGTCTGACTGTGATCCGATTTGCTGTCTGTTCCCCGTCGCCCCATCCGGCGCTGCGCCGGCTGGGGTACGTTATCAATCCAATTGGGCAACCGGCTCTCCGGTACTCGGCTGATTCGGTGCGGGCCGGTTGGCCGCCTCCTTCCACGCGTTGTGTTGCGCCTCGATGCGATCGGTCAGCAACTTTTCCTGCCACGCAAATTGCACAATACACTCATACTTCCGCACCTTGATCGTGCGCGGAACATCGTCATCATCTTTCTCGCTTTTCCCAGCACCGTTCCCGCCGTTGCCAATACCGCTTCCAAATCCCCTGTCAAGACCTGCCCCGGGGCCGCCCGGTCCACCGGGGCCGCCCGGTCCGCCGGGGCCGCCCGGTCCGCCGGGGCCGCCCGGTCCGCCGGGTCCGCCCGGACCGTTACCACCGCCCATCCCCGCGGCCTCATCATTTCCACCCGAGTAATTCGGGTTGGGAACTTCGGTATCGACGATGCGCGTGTCCCAAACGATCGTCGGATACGAGACCCCCAGCTCCTTGTAGGTGAAAATCACGCCGACCAGATCGTTGGGAGCAAAGCTGGCAGTCGCCGGCTCACCCTTCTCCACCGTCTTCCCGGTCAAACGCACCACGCGACCGTCGTCGGGATTGGGCGCCGGCCCGACTTCGATCGACTCCACCAACACTTGCTGACGGTTGAGTACGACCTTGACTCCGGGCAACAACTTGCCGGCCGGCGCCGGCAACACCACCGCCCCGTTTTCCAACGTATTGAGCAGCGTCCTTTGCACATGGGTTACGCCTTCGAGTTGCCGGTCCTTGTTGAAAAAGTGGCTCAGCTTCAACTCGACGACCCACCCTTCGCCACTGGGCGGCTTCAGTTCCGCCGCGCCGCTTTGAGACCCACCGGCCACCACCGTTGAGGCGCCGGGTGCGGCACCTCCGGTACCGACAGCTCCCTTATCGGCCGCATTCGAATCGGCGGTGGCTTCTCCATCGGCCTGATCCGCCTTCTCCGTACCGGTCGGCGCATCGTACCGCGAATCGATGTACTTCTTCTTCAGCGTCTCGCCGAACCACTTCGACAAATCTTCGAAATACTTGTTTTCGATGTACGAGACTTGCAGTTCCCACCGCTCGTCCAATGGGAACTCTTCGATATCGGGGATCTCCCCCGGATTGATTCCCGGCGTCGTGGGCATGGCCAAGTTCAAGGCCCGCAGCAACTCCAGCCACGCCAGACGGCGGTCCGCGTTCCCCACCAACTCCTCCCCGATCGCCGCGATCCGTTTCGATTCAGACTTGAGTTTGTCATCGCGGCTTCGTTTCTCGGAACTGAGGCTGCTGACGGAGTCCACCGCCTGCTCGGCCTGTTTCCAACTCACGTTGTTCACTTGGCGCTCCGGTCGCACCATCCGCAAATGACCGTATTCGAACAAGTAAGGCGCCCAGCAGGCCAGCAATACGGCGGCGACCGACGCGACCGCCCACGGCTTCTTCGCTCGGATCAGCCGCTCGGTGATGATCTCCGGCGGGAGCAGATTCGTCTTCAGTTCGGCCAGTCCCAGTCCCTGCAGGCAGAGACCGTAACAAGCCCCGTAGGAAAGAACGTTGTCCCGGAACGCCGGAGCCGATAGCAGATCGCCGCCCCCCAGGCGACGAAACGACTTGAAGTCGATCACCTCATATCCGAGGTTCTTGGCCAAAAACTGCTTCAGTCCCGGCAGGCGAACCGTGTTGCCCAACATCACCACGCCACGGATCTTGGCCTTGCGATCCAGGCTCTGGAAGTACCCGATCGACCGCTGCACTTCGTTCAACATGTCGTTGAACACGGGCCGCATCGCCGTGAACACCTTCTTGGGATCCTCAGCCTGCCGGGCGTTTCTCTTCAAATGCTCGGCTTTGGCAAACGTCAGCTTCATCGCTTTGGTGAGCTGCCGAGTGAAGTGGTTGCCGCCGAGAGGAATACTGCGCTGCCACACCCGAAAGCCGTTGGTGATCACCAGGTCGGTCGTGTCGGTTCCGATCGACAGCACCACCAGCGATTCGGGAGGATCGTCCGGATTGAAATCCGCGGCCAACACATCGGCCAGTATGTCGTAGGAGACGAAATTGTAGATCGAGATCGGCGAAAGCTGAACGATGTCGAGTTCCAGCCCCACTTTCTCGTATGGCTCCAATGCCCGCACGACCTGCTCGCGTTTCATCGCAAACAGGCCGATTTCGGTGTCGACCACAAACCCGTCCGCTTCCAGTCCGCCCAACTGCTGGTAGTCCCAGATCACGTCGTCCAAGTCGAACGGAATCTGCTGCTTGGCTTCGAACTTGACCAGATCGGGAATCTTCTTCGCCTCGACCGGCGGCGGTTTGAAGAACTTGGAAAGCCCAGCTTGACCGGGAACGGCTACGGCGATCCGGTCCCCCTTGAGTTCATTCCGCTGGACGAACTGCTCCAGCGCCTCATGCACCAACTGCTCCGCATCCGCCTCCGGCTGGCTGAGCATCTTGGGGTATTCGATGTATTCGTAGGTGTCCGCAACAATCTGCCCCTCTTCGACCACACACCGCAGCGCCTTGAACGCGCACTGTCCGATGTCGATCCCCCAAACACCAACCTGTTTCTTCGCCATGAAGCGTCCTCTCCTAACCCGCTGCTACCGCCGAGACAGCGAATGCCATCCCCATCCGGAGAACCGTATCGAGTCCATCTGCTGCCGGACCGTCACACCAAACAGACTCCCATTAATATGATGGTGACGAGACCCAAACCGCCGACGAGTTTTCGAGGCTGCGAACAAACGCCTCCCGCCCACCACCGCCTCAGGCGGGTTGGCCGCGGCCCGGACCGTCGTTCCAGCCTTTTGTGAGCAATCGTACATATCTAATGTACTGAGAACTGGTTGCGATTGTCAATCATTCCCCGCCGGAAGGCTCGATCGAGCCCTCCGTGGCCGTCGGCAGCAACACCACTTTCATTGCTCCCGACTCGCCCCGATAGAGCCGATCGAACCACTGGGGCCCCTGCTCCAAACTGGCTCGAGCCGTGATCAGGGGATCGACCCGGATCTTGCCCGAAGCGACCAGATCGAGGCATGCCGGGTACTCGCCACGCGACGCACAGCTTCCGGCGATCGTCAGCTCGCGAGTCACCACGGCCTGCAAAGGAAACTCGATTTGAGGCGACAGATTGCCCACCAGTGTAACATGCCCTCCCTTCCTCACCGACTCGATCGCCGTCTCCACGGTCGCCGCAATCCCCACCGCCTCGACCGCGACGTCGGCTCCTCGGCCGCCCGTGATGTCCCGTACCGTCTGAGCCACCTCCGGGGGCGACGTCGCCGGAATCGTGTGGGTGGCCCCCAACTCCTGAGCCAGCTTGAGCTTGGACTCATCGAGATCGACGGCAATCACCCGGCCGGCCCCGGCCAGCCGCAATGCCTGCAAAACCAACAGACCGATCATGCCGCTACCTACCAGCAGCGCCGTGCCTCCCAGGGAAATGGGCGTACGAGCCACGGCGTGCACGGCCACACTCACGGCCTCGATCATCGCCGCCTGCTCGTACTCGAGTCCCTCAGGGAGCCGATAAACGATCCACTCGGGAACCACCACGTACTCGGCAAACGCCCCATAGCGGCGGTAGTCGCCGCAGGAGACTCCCAGCACCTCACGGCGGTCGCATAGATTGATGTCTCCACGCCGGCAGGGCTCGCAGCGGCCGCACCATACGGTCGAATCGAAGGTGACCCGGTCTCCCACGGCCACCGACTCGACCAATTCGCCCACCGCCTCGACCACCCCGGCCGCCTCGTGCCCCATCACCAGCGGCGGAATCCGCCGGCCCGTACTGCCGTCGTACCCATGCACGTCACTCCCGCAAATCCCGCAAGCGCGGACCGCGATTCGCACGTCGTGCGACCCCACGCCGGGGACGGGCAGATCGGCGATTTCCAGACGGCGGTACTCCGTAAGCAACAGGGCTTTCATTCACTCCACCTCAGCGGTCTGTTCTGATGCCGGCTCGAGTTTGCCCAAGCATCTCGCGCGGCGCACCGTCACGTCAAGCCCCGCCAAATGTATGGTCCTTCAAGAAACGGCCGAGCATCCCCCCCGGCTGACCGCCATCGTCACACTCGCAGTCAGCGACTCGCCTTCGGCCAGTTTCCACCAGGCATTTTCGATTCCTCGCTCTTCTAACTCGAACGGATTGGGCAGCGCCGAATAGGGCTCGACACAAACCGCCTCGCGGTGCGGTGGCGTGTAGATCACCGTGTACGGGAAGACGGCGCTCTCCCATTCGATGGAGATTCGCCGCCCACTCCCGCCATCCACCACGGCCCCCCGAACCGTTCCACCTTCATCAACCCGGTTTCCGTAGACGTTGTCCCAACGCCGGCCGGCAAGCGACCAGCGGACCCCCTGCTCGTCGCTTTCGGTCAGTGACTGCTGGTTTCCCGTGGGCATCAGCCCTTCCAGCTCGTACTCGCGCTCCACGGGCAACTCCAGCCGCGACTGGGGGTGCTCGGCATCGACACGAAAATAGGGATGCAACCCCAGACCGCACGGCAAGACATCCAGCGTGGGATTGGCGGCGGTGACCGTCAATTTCAAACGATTGGCAGCCAATTGGTAGCGGCACTTCAGTTCGAAGTCGGACGGCCACAGTGACTGCCAGCCGGGCAGATCGACCGATGCTCGGAACAGTCCCGTCACACTGGTGTCGTCACGCGATTCGATTCGCCAGGGCCGATCCATCACGAATCCGTGCAGAGCATTGCCCATCCCATCGGCCGGCGGCAATGAATAGGTACGATCTCTCCAGGTAAACTCGGCGCCGGCGATGCGGCCCGGAAAAGGAAACAAGATGGGAATTCCGCTGCCCGACGGCCGGCCCGCCCCCGATGCGAACTGGTCTTCGGCCCACAACACTTCTCCGTTTCCCTCACCGCCGGGAACGCTCCAGGAATAACAATTCATACCACGGCTCACGGCAATACGAGCCTCCGCGCCCGACTGGGCATCCCGCAGCGTCACTTCCGTCATGTTTCGAAACACCTCCGTCTCGCTCATACCTCAGGCTGCCGTCAGTCGAACCGCCATGGCCGGTGCACTTCGGATATCGGCCACCCGCACGGCTCGAGTCTTGCGTGCCACAAACAGCATGCAGACCAACACGACCATGGTGACCACGATCGCCATCCGCAGTTTCTTAGCGGTCGCTTTGCCCAGCGCGGCCATGGCCAGCAAGTGCATCATCCACAGCGCTAACAGCACGGCTACGACAAACAGCAAACTGGCCGCCATGTCACCGCCCATGATGACCTTTTGCTGCAACGTGGGCATTTTCGTGATCAACCACAGGCCCACCACGAGTTGCAGTACGGCCGGGGGGAGTGCCATCCGACCACCCCACGTAGCGACTCGGCGAGCCGCCTGGTCCCCGGGGTCTGTTTTCAGCCAACTGGCACCGGCAGCCATCCAGGTAATGCCGGTCAGGATGAACGTGGCCAATAGGAAATGAATCGCCTTGGCCAGGATCAGTCCATCAGCCATGTATCCGCGGAACGTGGCCGGATCGATGGGGCCGTCTCCACCTTCCTGGGCGACTCTTTGCATCACGAAAAAGAGAAACGAGAAGTGGTAGAGCAAGTTGGTCGCGGTCAGCAGCGAGAGGAAACCTCGCATCCGGCGAGCCCACCCGGTGGCATCGGGACGGCGGCGCCACCACCAGGCGACGATGCCGGTCAGCACAAAAGAAAACAGCCACTCCATCGTCCCCCAGGCCAACTTGGCATGGAGTCTTCCCAGAGCCTGGCGGAACGCGTCGTCCCACACCAGGAACCCGATGATCAGTCCCAACACGGCCCCCACCACCAGCGCCAGCAGGCTCAGCATGGCCATCCAGCGGGCACCGCGTTGCACGGCCTCGTCGTCGGGGCGGCCCCACCAGTCGCACCAGAGCACACCCAGCGGTCCGGCGGCACTCACACTGACAAAATAGAGATGCAGCGCCAATACGGCGGCGATCACGGCATCCATCAAACTCCCCCTGAAACGTAAACGGTTCCCGGCCGACCCGGCACATTGCCGGCTGATGTGCCGACGATTGTAGGTCTCGGTCGGGCCGCTGACCATTGGACATCCGGTCTCCCGCCTCCAGCCTTGCGGGTGCCGCCCGCCTTCAGGTAAAGTGCCGTTGGCCCTTGGAGCATTCGGGCCGGAAGATTCGGGCGATTAGCTCAGTTGGCTAGAGCACCTCGTTTACACCGAGGGGGTCGGCGGTTCGAGCCCGTCATCGCCCACTCATAAACACTTGAAAACAAAGGACTTATGATCAGACCCTTTTTGACCCTTTCAGCCCATTGATCTTGAACCCATTTCTGACCCCTTTTTACCTGGACTGAGCCCACCACCACTCGCCCAACATCGCCATCGTCACCACACCGACCACAGTGGTAGGGGGAAACGTTCGCCATCGCCCCCACACCGACGGCAGACCGGCCACACCAACCCATCGTCCCCGCACCGACGGCAGACCGGCCACACCAACCCAACGGCCCCTCAGTCACCGGCCCCAACGTCGCCATCACCACAATGAAAGGGGCATCGACCACAGTAGGGGCAAGCATCCCCCCCCACTGTGGTTCGGGCCCTGTCATAGGGGGCAGACCGTCCCCATCGACCACAGGGGGGGGCGTCCACAGCGCACGAAAACACCCCCGCCGGGCTGATCGGCAGGGGTGCTCCGTCATCGTCCGGTCGAAAGGAGTAAGCCCGGACGGAAAGCAGAAGACCCAATCAGGTTCCAGTGTTCAATACGCCGGCAGGCTTCTCGGCCAGTCCGACCCCGTAGTCGAAGATCGTCCGCCACTCCATCCTCAGTTGGTCGCCGGGCACTCGGTCGCTCACATCCTCAAGGATGGGCGTCTCCATGCCCCCGACGTAGCAGATCACGGCCAGGTTCAGCACGCTGGGCTCGCTGACCAAATACCATGCCGTGTCGCTGCTATTAGTCAACCCAATGCTCGCTGCCAAATACGGGGCGGTCAGGGGCTCATACTTGCCACGATGGGGGTTTGCCGTGGGCTGTGGTGACGTGGACGTGTCACCACCACCGACCACCACTTCGGTCGATTGAAACAGTTGTGCAGCCGTTGCTTCCAATGCCGGGGGCACCACGACAAAAGCGGGCTGAGTATAGATCGGGTCGCCGTCAGCGTTGGTCTGTTCTCGCATCGCGGCGACGGCGGCGTTCAGTCCGCTCACCGATAGCGCACTGCCCGCACCGGTGAGATAGTTGCCGTTGGCGGCGGCGAAAAAGCTAGAGGGGTTAGACAATAACATCGTAAAGAACGTCCGCTCAAGGCTCGTCAGGGCTCCGACCGCCAACGCCTGTGGCAGTTGAGCAAACGCGCCGATACGGTCGTTGATGATATCTTTTCGCGTTACCGACACGATCTTGCCGTATGTGTCGGCTTGCACCGTGTAAACCCGGTCCCCCAGCACCACACTGTGGAGTTCACCGTCGGCACCGACGGCTTCGGCTCTCAGGTTTGTTGGGCTCAGTTGAATATGGCTCTGCTTCTGAAAGTCCGGCACGGGCACCGACCTACTGATCTTGCGAGCCACACTGGGGAGCGCTAGATATGCCTGCGCCAGCTCTTGGTTGGCCGTGTCGCTCAGCAACGTGGAAAACGTCGATGTCGATGGGCCCGATGCCATAATCAGCTCCATCGGGGAGTAGTTGCTTTTGTACGCGCCACCCGCTCGCAGGTTCGCCTCAGCGATGTCAAGGATGTGTCGTGGTCGCATTGCCCGCGCGGCTTCCAGTGTTGCAGGGTTGTACGTCTTTTCGACATGTTGGTATCCAAGGTGCAACGCGAGCGCTGCCTTGAGCACGTCGCTGGACGGAGCCACAGGGGTGCGATGGATGGCGACATGGGACGGACTGACCATCTGCCCTCGCCGTGCCTCCAGCTCAAACTTATCGCGGTCCCATCCCTCACGTACCGCCTTCGCCTCGAGCGCGGCCACAGTGGGTGTGGCCAGCCCCAACTGCTTGGCATATTCGCTGTCCAATCGGTCATCGCCGATGTCGGCAGCGGCAGCACGGATTGCCGCAACACGTTCAATCTCAGCGGCCGTTTGTTCGCGTTGCTTTTGTAGGTGATTGTTGTTGCTCTTCATAACAGTCTCCAATCTGGCCGTAGCGGCCGTTACGGTTTCTGGGGAAAGGATTGCAGTAGCCAGTCCTGCCTCGACGGCTTCGGCAGCAGTAAACGTCTTTTCGTCCGTGAGCCATTGGCGGACGGTCTGTTCAGATTGTCCAGTCCGTTCGACATAGATCTTCGTCATCTGCGACTCAACAGATCGCATCAGCTCGGCATCCTTCTCGAGTTGCTCGGCGGTCCCACTTGCCACAGAGCGGGGGGCATGGACAAACACGGTCGCATCCTCGGCGATTTCTCGGGAATCACCCGCCAACATGATGATGCTGGCGATACTGGCCGCCGTGCCCAATACTTGCGTCGTGACCGGGCCGGGGTGCTGACGGAGCAGGTTGTAGATTGCCAGCCCCTCGACAACCGACCCGCCCACACTGTTGATCAAGACTCGGATCGGCGTCTGTGGATCGACCGTCCTCAGTTCGGCCAGCACGTCACCGGCCGACGTGCCATATTCGCCAGCGGTTTCGATGTCGCCGAAGATGATGATGTCGATCCCATCACGCGCCCGAATCAGCTCGATTTGCATCGCTACTCGTCTCCAATTGTTCTCTTAGTATCGTCGCCACCGTTGCCCTGGCTTGTCGTGGCTCGGCGTCCACCAACAACCCGATCAGATGATCGACCGGCATCTGCCGCAATTGTGTCACCGTCTCAAGCGTGGCCACTGCTCGTTGGGTGTGCTGCCGTCGCTCTGTCGTGGTGAGCTTGTGCCGATGAAACGGATGTAGCGGCAGCCATCGACGTTCGCTCTCAAGCACGTCGATCAGACGGCATACCATGTCGGCGTCCCATCGGTGATTGTGGGGGAGCCTCCCCAGCGTCCCCTGTGCTGCCACAGATGTGGCATACTCGATATCGACGTCGTAGCCGATCAGCCGTAGCAGACCCGGCAGCTCCCTTGTGGACACCGGCCGGGGAGTCTGCCCGACATGCTGCCATGCCCACTTCCATAGGGCGGGGGCTGTGACACCGGGCCGATATCTGTGGCCGATAGGCCAGTCTGTCGATGTCGTCGTGGTGGTCGCGGTCATACTGCGATCATCGCGGCATGACCACAGTGGGGCGATGCGAGTGACATCAAAACGTCAGCCGGTTTGTCGGCGGTAGCGTTTCCTCTCAAATGGCAAGAGTAACTCTCGCTGTCGGTCGGGCAGGGGTTCGCCTTCCTGTTCTAGATATTCGGGGGACTGCCTCGTGAAAAAGGACAGTCCGCAATCGGTGCAGACTCGGCGGCGTCGGTCGAAGGCGCGGTAATACCAGACGTGGGTGACACGGCTTTCGGCCGATCCACAGTAGGGGCAATGTGGCGGGAGTCGGTTTCGCATGGTTGCTCTCGGAAAAAGGGGAAGGGATACTGTCTCGGGGCTGTCCTGTCACCGGGCCCGGCACCGGGCTGTCGTCACCGGGGCTGTCGGGGCCCATGTCGGCCGTCCTCCCGGGCTGTCGGGGCTGCCATCGTCGGAGTCCATCGACCGTCTGACGGGGGCTGTCCTGTGGGTGTTGGCTTGCCTGCCGGGCTGTCGCCCCTTCGCCGTCGAAAACCCGATATCCCGTCAGATCGCCGTATCGGCCGTCTGTGGGCACTTTTGTGGTTCGGCCATTGGGTGCAGGATCAACAAAACACGCGTCAGACGGCAAATATGGGGCTCTGACGGCATCTTGCACCCGTGCACCCCCTCTGCGTGGTGGTGTTGCAGGATGGGGCACCCCCCTCGAGTGGGGCAAATCGGAGTCATGTGTCTTATTCAAAACGGACCCGGCGGTCCAAAAAAGTTGACGAAAATCATAATAATGGACTAGTTCACGTGCAGTCTCTCAGAACCTCTGGAAGGAAGAACCTATCGACCGCCCCCCCGGCAGGGTGGTGGCTCTCGCTGTGCCCCCTCCACAGTGGGGGGCGTCGGCGTGGTCGTCGTCGTGGCGTGGTCAGCGGTCACCACTTGAGCCAGTCCCCAATCGTGATCGTCGGTTCGTCGTTTTCGTCGGCCGGTCTAAACCACAGGTGGAAGGATCGTCCTGGACACCGTAACGATGCTGGCGATACCCAACACTTCATCCTCAATACTCGGCAGGCATGTTGCAGTTTGTCGTAGTCGATGCCGTATGGTTCGGTTACGAAATACTCTTTGCCATCGTGGTCGATCGTTCCAGCGCGTTCGGCTATCCCCAAGTCGGACAAGACTTCATTCGCGTACCTATGGCATCGCCAGTTGTACCCATCCGGCCTTTTCAATGATCTGTCGGCAATGGCGTCCCTCAGCTTCTCGCGTAACCACAGGGGGATGCCATGCCCGATTTCTTTTTGCCCCATGAAGTCGCGGGCAATCTGCTTGTGGTCGTCGTGGCGTAGTGTCGGCGTCATCGTCGTTGCTCCTGTGGCAGTTTTGCAGGTAGTCGCGTTTCGGGGGTATCCTCAG
>Ga0256839_1000739_pt1 | contig 41906 bp, 37 predicted proteins | sample 354166metaG_FD_185968 | JGI IMG/M metagenome (GOLD analysis project Ga0256839, IMG submission 185968) | Hydrothermal vent microbial communities from Mid Atlantic Ridge, Atlantic Ocean - 354-166 | ecosystem: Environmental > Aquatic > Marine > Hydrothermal vents | place: Atlantic Ocean: Mid...
ACGGTGTACCGTCACTCTTCAAATATACTTGACCCGTTGTGAAAGCCCACGCCGTCAAATTGTTAAGCACGAGATCGAAACGAATAATCGGTGACATGCCATAGGCGGTGGATGCGCGCAAATAAACAGGACAAAAACTGTCGTCGGCCAGTTTATCCAACCCCTCTTCCACTTTGACTTTAGACACTCCGTAAGGAGTCACCGGATTAAAGGCAGCATCTTCGGTTAAAAACTGATCCCCCGAGGCACCATAGTTGCTGCACGATGAGGCGAAGATAAATCGCTCAACCCCCACTTCTTTCGCCAGCGTGGCGATCCTGACGGAGGCTTTGTCATTGATCTCTTCGGTCAGGCCAGGCCGATAATCACCCAGCGGGTCATTGGATAGACCTGCCAGATGAATAATCGCATCAAAACCTTCCAGATCCGCTTTTTCCACGTCACGCACATCTTTTTTGACACTGGGTATCTGAATCACTTCACCCGTGAACACGCAGTGTTCAAACCAGCCGTTATCCAGTCCGGAAACTTCATGTCCGTGATCCAACAACATGGGAACCAGTACCGTACCGATATACCCCGAATGTCCTGTCACTAATACTTTCATTTCACATTATTCCCATGTTTTCCATGGCGGTGATCCTGTCTGCCACAAACGTTCCAAAAGATGTTTTTCGCGCAATGTATCCATGCACTGCCAAAAAGAATCATGACGATAGGCCATCAATTGACCATCTTTTGCAAGATTCTCAAGCGGTTCTTCTTCCCACATGATTTGATCACCAGAAATATAATCAAAAATGCCTGGTTCAAGTACGAAAAAAGCACCGTTGATCCAACCTTCACTGGTTTGTGGTTTTTCTGTGAAACTCATGATTTTGTCACCATCAAATTCCAGATGGCCATAACGCGCGGGCGGTCGTACCGCCGTCATTGTCGCCAATTTGCCATGGGATTTGTGGAATGCAAGCAGTTTGTCCAGGTCCACGTCAGAAACACCGTCTCCCCACGTCAGCATGAACGTCTCTTCACCCACCCAAGGCTGTAGACGTTTAATACGTCCGCCTGTGAGCGTGGTCAACCCCGTATCCACTAGGTCAACGGTCCAGTCGGGGTTGTTGGCCCCGTGCGAAGTCACCTTGCCGGTTCCTGTCTTTACGGTCAAATGACCATTTAATGAAGCAAAATCTTTCATCCAACGTTTAATGTAGTCACCCTTGTAACCCAGCGCGACAACGAACTCATCAAACCCATAGTGATGATAATGCATCATGATGTGCCAAAGAATGGGGTGTCCCCCTATCTCAACCATAGGTTTCGGACGTACTTCGGTCTCCTCTGCCAAGCGAGTGCCGTATCCTCCTGCTAGAAATGCTACCTTCATTCGGTTCTCCATAATAATATCGTTGTTCTTCGTTTTGGTTAGCAATGCCAGCAAACCACGCCGACAACACATGCCTCACAAGCTGCTCAGCATCGCAGCAAACACTATACTGATTGGGGGCGTTATCTTACCTCGGCTCACATTAATATTGGAGCCATTCAGCGTTCTTTTATAGCCTCTCCACGCAAACCTGAACATAGAAGCAATTAATAGGCCAACCAGCTTATCTCTTTGATTATATGGTCATTTAAAACATAACCCTACAAGCTATGTAAATATTACCGACATCTGCTGTAAGTTTTACCGACAAACCTCGCTGCCAAACCCGCTTCAAAACAAACCACAGAGACTCAGGAATGGAACACAATAACTTGTACATCTTGCATCTCACCTTCAGCCCGTCTTGGCGCGTTCTTCCATCATAAAAGCTCAAAATAGAACGGCTATTCCTGCGCTTTTATTCAGTCAGAACGCACCAATACAGACTAAATATGAGCGCAATATAGTCAAGTTATTGTGTTCCATTCCTTAGCGTCGTAACATTTTTTTGAGACACTTCACCAAAAACCGCCCCGCCGCAGAGCGATGCAAAATTTCCCGCAATGCATCCACTAGATCTTGGAAAAAATGGCGACGACTCCAAATTACCCAGCTAAAGGTTTCCAAATAACAGCGCCAACGGGTTGAAAAAGACAAAGGGACGCGGTTGATGGTGCGAATATACTCCAGTAACCAGCGCCAACTGGAAAAAACAAGCTTATGACGTTTATTGGGGTCAAACCATGCCGCACGGTCAGCATAGCTTGGATTTGACCGAATCGAAGTTTGCTCGTGATCCCGCCTCAAAAACAGATTTTCCGGTACCTCATGAAACTTCCCCAGCAGCGCAAACTCTGCCAACAATACCTTGTCAGAAGCCGGGTAGTTCCCAATACGCGGAGTGCGTTTAAGTAACGCTGTTCTCATTACGCCAAATACCGCATTACATTCCCCGGGAGCACGAAAGCGGCGGTGGAAACCACGGTAGCGCCAGTAGGGGTCATCCATGGACAAGTCCAACCCATCATCAAAATCCTTCACACGTTCGCTGTCTTCATTGATGATGGTGGTTTTCGGATAGCACAATCCTACCTCGGGGTCGTTATCCAGCACCTCGACACAACGCTGAAGGTAGGTTGGTTTACATAGATCGTCGTGGGCCGCCCACTTAAAATATTTACCCACGGCTTCGGCCACAACATGATTGTAATTCTGTGTAGCCCCCATATTTTTATCAAAGCGCTGATATTTTATTCGTCCATCTCTGGCCGCATATCGCTTACAAATTTCCTCAGTATTATCTGTCGAGTCATTATCGGAAATAATCAGTTCGAAGTCCGTAAAACTTTGGGATAACAGCGAGTCCAACGCCTCTTCAAGATACCGTTCGCCGTTGTAGACAGGCATACCGATACTAACAATGGGATCCATATTTCTAGCCATGTTGACATCATATTGAAATTCAAAAGAGAGTCCAGTCTACCCCACCCCAGACAATGAAGTGAAGTTCCCCGGCACTATATCTGCATCAACACTCCCTTTCACTCCATGGCAACGTTGAGTTTCCTCGCAACAATCCAATGGATGCGTCCCCACCATTTCATCTGATCACAAAATGAACATGATGCACATTGAGCAAAAGTTGACCGCCCGAAAGACGGTGACCTTAAACTAACATCAAAACGAATAAACTTAACATTAATCCATTGAATAATAGTGAGGGCGAGCGACCATGACGCGAAAAATAAAAGTCTTTTAGGCTCCGTGCCATCGTCGCTCGCAATAAATATCCCCGCCCCAAGGGGCGGGGTATTTAGAAGAGCTCGTTCGCTTCGCATTACTCAACACTTATTCGCCGCAAGCGGCGGGGAATATAACCCCAAGAGATTCAACAAATTCGATTAGGATAAATCATCATCCGGAACTGACGGACATTCCACCCTACTTAAGGCGCTGCCATTAAGTTAACGGCTCTCGTCCCCATGCTCCCGCGTAGAGATACATATCGTACCAATGTTTTATTGCCGTATGGATTCCCACGCAGAGCATGGGAACCAGAATAAAAGCTTAATTTAATGGCAGTAACCCTAGGGGGGGGGGAGATAGCAACGAACGATCAATTCGCTGCCTGAGCTACTACAGATCAAGAATGCGAGTAACGTCGTTACTCACTACCAACCTCTTCCTGTCTTTCTGCCCGCCGATTCATTCGGCGTTCATATCGTTCCGGGTTAGTTGACTTTAATTCTTCAAGCCGTGCATCACGTCGATTTTTATGCGCTTCACGCCTTTCTGCAAGCTCTTTATTTCGTTGTTCCTGTTTAGCACGGCGTTGGTGCATTTGCTCACGTTTTTCATGCGCAATCTCCAAAAGCTTTTCCCTTTTTTCGGGCGACATGGTTTTCAGCCGGGCTTCCCACCGTTTTTGGGCATGATTAAAAATGCCAACTTGTTGAGCCGATACTGAGCCACGATTTTTTTCCCGTATAAAGGCTTCACCAGCGGGTGCCAAAACAGGGTATAGCGCAGTCATGTTGAATTCGCCTTCAGGCAGTATGCGCATGCGAATCAGCATGGGTTGAACCGGTTCTTCTTGAAGTTTTCCAGCCTCCGTTTCAGGGAGGTCATGAACAAACACAAAGCTGGTTCGGTGGCTCAGTTGCTTCAGTGCCGTTTCGAGAGGCAGATCACTCACGTCAATGGTCACATTATGTTCAGCTTGTGGGTCCATAAGAATTTCGATGCCACTCAGTGTCGCAATACGCGCCAGAATCTCTTTGAATGATGCATCATTTGCAGCAATCGAAATTTTGTCTGACGATTTATCATAAGAAATATGAGGCGACCCGGCCCACAGTGGGCTACCCATCAAAAAAATAACATTGATCAACAACACTTGCCAAAACAGCCTGTAAAAGGGAGACATTTCATCAATTTCCGGGTTAAAAAAAGCGTGACGGGAAAATCCCGCCACGCTAATCACACACATAGGTAAACAACTCAAGTACTGTTACTACCGGTGGCACATACAGCACTACCGGCCATCCGACTCAAATATTATTTGCTGAGAGGGTCATTACAGTTACCACTAACACACATACCACCACGCACAAACGCACCATCGTCGCTCATGACTTCACCCGTACCGGCAGAATGGCTTACCGTGCCCGAATTCGTCACGCCAGCCACGCCAGCCGGTGAGAAAAACTCAACCCAACCACCAGAGCCGCCCATGGAACCTTCCAAGGTTGCGTCCGCATTACCACCATTCGAGCTGATTTCACCGCTATTGCTCACAGTAACACCATATAGATCAACGCCGTCTGAACGAGCACCCCGGTATTCACCAGCACCACCATTATTCGTGATGTTACCGCTGTTGCTGATTAAACCCAGCTCTGTGTACATTTCAACATCATTGGCATAACCACCGTAGCCTGTAACATCACCATCAGTACCCAGGTCATCACCACCATTGGCAATGATATTTCCGGTATTGCTGACACCATTGTAGCCCCAGAATAAAACTGAACCGGAACGACTGCTTTCATTCATTTCAGACTCCAGACTGTTACCACCGGATAAATCCACATTACCTTTATTAGTGGTTATTTCCAGATCGGGACTGATATAACCATAGTCATATTCAGTTTCCAGGTTAAAATCGCCACCGGAACCCCCTTCAGCTGGCGTAGTCATCGCCGTTTCCACAACATTACCACCACGAGCGACAATGTTAGCTTCGTTAGTCACGTTACCAGAGGGTACATATACACCGGCATTTGCTTTCACGCTGTCATTGAAAACCAGTACATTGCCTGCGGTACCGCCAAAGTTGGCATCACCGCCACTGGTATCAATATCGGTATAACCGAGGAAAGCCAAACGAACCTCAGAAGGGAAATTGGAGCCGTATACCTGTGCATCAATGCTACCGCCTGCACCACCGTCACCATAACCTGTCGCTACTGCATCGCCACCGGAAAGATCGATATTAGCGGAAACGAAAAGACCACCTGCGGATGCATCCCGGTTAATGGGGCCGTATTCGGCATAAACATACAACTCTCCGCCATCACCACCGCTGGAATCCATATCGGTGGTATCGCCGCCCATGGCTAAAATATCACCACTGTTGACGAGCTTGCTACCATAAGCATATATCTCAATATTGTTGCCATTTCCGCCATCATCTGCACTGCTGGCACCACCTTGAGCGTCGATATCACCACTGTTCAGCAAATCACCCGCTGCATAAAGATTGACCCGACCACTATCGCCACCAAGCTGACCATTACCACCACGGTTCACCAAATTACCGCTGTTATACATATTGCCAAAGTCGGTCGCAAGCTCAACATTTCCACCGTGCCCGGCATCACCGTTGGAGGCATTGCCGCCCGAGCTATCAATATCACCCGTATTTTGCACGAGATAATCCGCATAGAACTCAACATACCCACCCGCAGCAGCATGGTCATCGGCGCTGTCTGCCCCGCGAGTGTTGATTACCCCATGGTTGTATATAGAGTAGTTGGCAGATATGAGCACAGCACCACCATTTTGACCATCCTGTGTACCAGCGGTATTGATACTGCCGCCTTCCTGACCCACGTATGACGCGGGATAAATACGCAAACCACCCCGATTATGATCATCAATATCATTTGTGGTAATGATTCCGGCATTTGACATATCACCATCAAGGTTAAGCCGGGCATACTCAGCAAAATTAAGGCCAAAGGACAACGTAACACCGCTGGCGACAGAAATGCCCGTGACGGGGTATTCGTCACCCAAGATGGCATTACCATCGGATACACGTAACATCCCGTCTTCCTCGATCAGATAAGGCGTACCCTCGGCAGGCGCTTCCACATCGTTAGCGAAAACATCAATGGTGACATCCATCGCAATATTCAATGGATTACTTCCCAGGTTGGTATCAGGGGTAATAATAGCGAAACTGGCATCCGTTATACCATTGGCTAATATTTCGACATTTCCTGTACCCGCAGCTTTGTAGAAACTGATATTGCTACCATCGCCACCCGAGCCGCCATCGGCACCACCCAGACCGCCCGTTACATTAAGAGAGTAAATGCCATTTGGTTCTGGCTCTGAATCCACATCGGGATCTTCAGAAGAATCTGATGTATCATCACTACAGCCTGTGATCATCAGTGGCAACATCAAAATTCCCGCAACAATAAATTTTTTTCGTGTGTCCATGCTCATACTTCACCTCCTCCATAAAAACAATATCAAGCTAATGCTCCAGAATACAAAGCCCCTTTTTTGGCCCCAATCCGGTTAGCTCCCTGACAAAACAACTTTTCCCTAAATATCCTCTCAATAAACATCAAACACGATACTCATCAAAGAAAATTTTCCCACAAACCTGCTGACAAAAATCTACCACTTCTAACTTAACTGATTATTTTTGCAGCTAAGTTAATTGATAATTAATTTTTATTGTTACTTGATAAAGACAAAATTAAGTTTTTTGTAAAAATTAATTTTTGTACTCATTGCTTACTCCCACCACCTACTGACTAATACCTAATAGTATTTGCTGAGACGCCTACGGATTAATACTGAGTGCTGCTTGTATTATTCTATTTTAAAAACATTTAATTTATAAAAACCACTGTATTCATGCAAAAAAATGCAAAAACCAAACCGACAGATGTGCCGAGCAAACGGACAAATACAGCCGATTATTTTCAAACAACACAACATAGCTGCAAATACTACCACCGCTTACGACGGAAACAAAATCAAGTTATGCAAATTACATACTCACTCATTTTATTGATTAATAAGCAATACCTAACAACAATCAGATAAACGATACCGACATCGGCACATTGTGTTCAAATTATGACAAAAAAAATAACTTTTTAGAAATAATTTTGGAAAAAAATTCATCACCTATATAGCGATTTCAACATATTCTAAAAAACTATTTTAGCGTTGGAGTTTTAAATGTTCACATTCTAGACAGAGACCGAACCCACAATAAAACAACACAAACAAAGTTTATCGATACACGCCAGTAACATTGGATATTTTCTGGGAGGGAGGAGGAAAAAAAGTGCATGCATCATATTCACTTTATGTCAAAATCGACACGATGTTCTACAAGTCTTTATCTGTATACATAAATCCACTTCATAGACAAAGCGAAACAATAAACAGTAGCCAGATTGTTGTCAGGAATTTTAATGCAGCCATAAAATGAAATCTAAATCCTACAAATGCTGGCACCCACATAAAAAAATTTGCAGGGCCGTTAGATGGAAAAGCGCGTAATTAACATTTGGGCCTCAATGGCTACAGGTATAGATACAATCGACGTGTTAGGATAAGGTATACTTCGCCATGACCAACCCTCTACGCGCTTCCGACCCTGAACTTAACGCTACCGTTAACGCTTCCGCAGGCACTGGTAAAACCTGGTTGCTGGTCACCCGGTTGATTCGCTTACTGCTCGCTGGCGCACGGGCTGATGGCATCCTGGCTGTCACCTTCACTCGCAAAGCTGCCACGGAAATGCAAACCCGCCTCAATGCCCGCCTGCTTGAATTGGCACAAAGCGGGCCTGCGGAACTAAAAATCCTGCTCCAGAAAATTGACGTGCCCACGGATACTGCCACGCTCAAACGCGCCACTACCCTATACGAAAACTTATTGCGCTCACCTTTCAACGTAAAAACCACGACTTTTCATTCCTTTTGTCAAGACATCCTTCGGCGCTTTCCTCTGGAAGCCGGTATTCCACCCGGCTTTGAATTACTGGAATCCACGGCAGAGTTAAAATCTGCCGCCTGGGATGCGCTGTGTGCGGATGCCAACCGCCACCCACAGGGTGACAATGCCCAAGCCATCGAAACTCTGTTTGAAAGCTGCAACGGTTTGGCCAACACACAAACCGTGCTCAACCGTTTCCTTGATCATCGCAGTGACTGGTGGGCCTTCACCGAATCACAACCTGACCCCCTCGGTTTTGCCGTAGACACATTGAGCGCACAGCTCAATGTCTGCATGACAGACGAACCGGAAGCCGACTTTTTCAGCACGACCACCCTCGCACAACTCACAGAATTTGTGGTTTTGCTGCAAAAACACCCCGGTAAAAAAAATGCAGCAGCATTGGATGCCCTGGCTATCGCTCGCGATGAAAGTAAAAAAATCGATACACGTTTTACACAATGCTGTAAAGCCTTTTTAACGGCCACTGGCACCCCCCTGGCACGCAAAGAATCAAAAGCCCAGGCAAAATCCATGAGCGATGCGGGCCAGCAACGTTTTTTGGAGCTTCACACCCAAATATGTGTACACATTGAACATACATTGAATATTCGCAATGCCATGGATGCACTCCGCCGCACCAGCGCATGGTATCGGGCAGGTGATGCATTACTTGCTCAATATCAACAACTTAAAACCGGGCAACGCCTGCTGGATTTTGCGGATTTGGAATGGCGGGCCTATCAACTGTTAAATCACAGCGACAACGTACAATGGATTCAATACAAGCTGAACCAACGCATCGATCACTTGCTGATTGATGAATTTCAGGACACTAACCCGACACAATGGCGACTCATTCTACCATTACTGGAAGAGCTGGCCGCCAACGAAGACCGGCATAATCGTAGCGTATTCCTAGTGGGTGACAATAAACAATCCATTTATCGCTTTCGGCGTGCTGACCCAGAACTGTTTGCCACCGCACAAGACTGGTTAAATACACAGTTAAATGCTATTAATCAGCCACTGGATATTTCCTGGCGCTCCGCAGAAGCAATCATGACACTCGTAAATCGAGTATTTGGAGATGGCCCTTTACACAAACAACTCATACAGTTTTCAACCCATACTACACACCATCCACAACTATGGGGACAGGTTGAGTTTCTACCGCTTATCACCAATACAGATACCGTAAATAATGATGATGAAACAAACAATACCGACAATATATCCGGCGCACTACGCAACCCTCTGCAAACGCCTCGTCTACTGACAAAAGATCAACGCCACCTTGACGAAGGACGACAGGTGGCACAAAAAATCCGCCATCTGATCGACGCCAACACCCTGATCGGCCCAGCCAATGCAGCGCACTCGTTAGGTTACGGCGATATCATTATTCTGCTACGCCATCGCACCCACGCCAGTGATTATGAACAGGCGCTACGCGAGGCCAACATTCCTTACATTGGCGCTAATCGCGGTACCCTGTTGCAAAGCCTGGAAGTCCAGGATCTAGTACGCTTGCTGTCATTACTGGTGACCCCCTTCAATAATCTCGGGCTGGCCAGTGTACTGCGTTCCCCTCTGTTTGATTGCAGCCACGAAGATCTCATCACTCTTGCCGGCCACACTAAAGGCCAATGGATGGATCGCCTAACCACAATTGCAGCCCTTGAAAATAACAGCAGCACTTTGCAGCGCGCGCATACGCTATTGTCACGCTGGCGGACACAGGTAGATACTCTTCCCGTACATGATTTGCTGGATCGTATTTACTGCGACGGTGATGTATTCAACCGATACCATGCGGTTTATCCCCCACACCTGCAACATCGTGTGGCGGCCAACCTCACACGATTCATTGAGCTCGCACTGGAAATCGATAGTGGCCGCTATCCATCCATTGGACGTTTTGTATCGCGACTACACACCCTGCAACAACAGGAACAGGATGCGCCGGATGAAGGCAGTCCATTGCAGGCCGGTTCGCGAGTCCGCCTGATGACGATTCATGCTGCCAAAGGTTTGGAAGCAGCCGTGGTTTTTTTAGTGGATAGCACAAACGTGCGTAACAGCTCTGTAGCACATCAAGCTATTGTGGACTGGCCTTCACAGGAACCCCGACCGGTCAGTTTTTTACTAACAGGCAACAAAGAGCAACAAGATAGCTTTACCCAAAACATCCTTGATCGACACACAAAAGCCGAAACACGGGAAGATGCCAACCTCTTATATGTAGCCATCACACGCGCTAAACAGTTTTTATTTATTTCCGGCTGCCAACCACGCCGTGGAAACGCATCTGGCTGGTACACTTTGCTGCAAGCCCCTTTTATAGAAACAACCGACGATTTAACAACAACTGGCTTGATATTCAGCAGTGGAAAACCTATGGCTCACACTACCCCGGTAACCGCAACGCCAGACATTACCACCATATCATATAACAAAATACAGCCACTCATCCTGGAAAACCCCAAGCGCGACATTGCCCCCAGCAATATATTGACTCACACGGCGGCACTATTGACTAGCGCCATAACTGAATCGGATGCCCGTATTCGCGGCATAGCCATTCATCGCATGCTACAACTACTAAGCGAACAAGCAACAAACATTCCACAACGTGTCGCCACTGAATTAAACCTGCCAACAGGTGATAACCACGTAACAACATGGTTTGATAATGCCAGCGCTGTATTCCAGTCGGCAACATTTTCTCATCTATTTGACCCTGCACAATTCAGCAACGCCTACAACGAAGTGCCGCTGAATTACCGTAAAAAAGGCCAAAACGTATACGGCATCATTGATCGCTTGGTCATCAATAAAGAATGCATTTGGCTAGTGGATTACAAAACACACCACACCCACGACGTTGCCGAACTCGATGCGCTGGCTGAATATTATCAACCACAGCTTGATTATTACCGTATTGGTATCCAACGCCTGTGGCCAACATTACCCATTAAGGCCGGGCTGTTATTTACTGATACGCTAACATGGAAACCCCTGGCACACCGTTAAGACCCTACTCTTGTGCCTAAAAAAATGCCGGGCAAAGCGCGAAAAAAGGAATTTGGTGATTCCAAATGAGCAACGAACACCACAAGTAGGCGTTTTAGACGATGCAACATGACGCTTTTTCAGACCAACCCGAAAAACCAAGCCTCTGTTTTCGCCCAACGGCGTTAACAAGCGGTATTATTCACCAAAAAAATAATAGACAAGCGACTTGATTTCCATTTAACTGTGGGCTACAGCAACAAAAAGGCGACACGCGGATAAACTGATGATTTCCAGCACGATACAAAATACTATTTTGCTGGTCGAAGACAACCCCGATGATGAAGCACTCACTCTGAGAGCCTTAACCAAAAATAATATAATAAATAAGGTCATCATCACCCGCGATGGCGTCGAAGCATTGGATTACCTGTTTGCGGAAGGAAAGTATAGCGAGCGTGATGCAACACAAGTACCTAGCTTGATATTACTGGATATTCAATTACCTAAAATTGATGGTTTCGGTGTATTAAAAAGACTGCGTGCCACTGCACATACCCGCTACATACCCGTGGTTATTCTCACCTCTTCTTCCGAGCAAGAAGACATTCTGCAAAGCTATGGTCTCGGTGCTAATAGTTATATCCGCAAACCTGTAGACTTTGATGAATTTATGAAAACCATTGGTCAACTCGGCCCCTACTGGTTGCTACTGAATCAACAGCCTGAACAGATATAGAGCATCCCTCTACATCGGTTAACTTCGTATTGTCCAGACTATTTTTTCACCAGCGCAATAATAGCCTGCGGTATTCTGTCCAATGACGTTACCGTATCTACACAGCCCAACTTAACCGCTTCACCCGGCATTCCCCACACCACGCTGCTTTTTTCATCTTGTGCAATCGTCGGTGCTCCAGCCTCGTGCATTTCCTGCATCCCTTGTGCGCCATCATTGCCCATACCGGTTAATATCACTGAAATCGCATTGGGACCCACATTGTGTGCCACCGAACGAAACATGACATCCACTGATGGCTTGTGTCGATTCACCTCAGGGCCATCGTTTAAGCGGCATATAAATCTTGCACCATCGCGTTCCACCAACAAGTGACGATTACCCGGAGCAATATAAACATGACCCGTGACAATCTGTTGCCCATCGGTAGCTTCACACACGGTCATTGCTGATACACCATTCATACGCCTTGCAAAAGGGCCGCTGAAAGCTTCCGGAATATGCTGAGAAATAACGGTACCTGGCGTATCCGGGGGTAATTGCATTAACACATCCTTGATCGCTTCCGTACCCCCCGTGGAAGCACCAATCGCCAAAATACGATCTGTGGTTTTAAAATGTTTACTGTATGCCTGCTTTTCCAGTATTGCATCTGCGCTATGGCGTTCGACAGACTTTAGTTTAACAGAATTCAAATTAAGCGATTTTACTCTGGCCTGGGATGCAATACGTACTTTTTCAATAATTTCATCGGTGTAATTTTCCAGAGTATGCGCCAAATCCGTTTTGGGTTTTGACACAAAGTCCACAGCCCCAAGCTCCAATGCTTCCAATGTAATATCAGCCCCTTTTTCGGTGAGTGATGAAACCATCACCACTGGCATGGGACGCAAGCGCATCAAGTTTCTGAGAAAAGTCACACCATCCATGCGAGGCATTTCCACATCCAGCGTTAACACATCAGGATTCAGCACCTTGATTTTTTCCCGCGCCATCAGAGGATCATGCGCAACACCGACGACCTCAATATCAGCGGCACTATTCAATATTTCGGATAACATCTGACGCACCAAAGCAGAATCATCCACAATCAAAACTTTTATTTTATTCATCAGCCTTTAATCCATTTTTGTTTTCACAAGTCCTGCATTAAAACAATTCAATATCACCAGCCGCTGGTGTTTCTTCAATTTCATTCATATAAGCTTCTTCACGCTCTACCACCGTGCGATTATGCACAGCACGCAGCTTTTTCATTCGTGCGCCCCCTGATAACGGACAATACTGCACCTTGCGTGGATAGCGGTCACCCAAATCTTCAGCAATTAATTTCAGACCTTCGAGTTGTAAATATTCTAAAGCAAAGGCAATGTTTCGTTGGCCTACGTCTGTCATGTGTGCCAATACTTGACCGCCACCAAAAAGTTTGACCTCAAGGTTTTTCCGTTGGCCACCATTTTTCAAAATTTCGTTAATCAGCTGCTCCATAGCAAAGTTACCGTAACGCGCCGCACTACCATCCGTAATATTCATATTTTTCGATGCGGGCAACATAAAATGATTCATGCCACCAATACCTGATGAAGGGTCTCGTACACAAGCAGAAATACATGACCCTAATACGGTAGTGATTATTTCATCAATTTTAGTAACATAAAGCTCACCGGGTAATATCTGTGCAGTAATTTTATTGCTGCTTTTATTCCAATAGCGTTTAACATGCCCAAAACCACGCAGGGCACGAGGTAAAACAGGGGGCTGATTTGAGCAAAGAGCAGTCACAATATACCTCGCCAACATTCCATGTAAAACATCATGGCACTATTATCAGTTAATAACGTTTAATGTTCTTTTTGATAAATGGTTTTACCGATCAATCGATATCGGTCGGTTTTCTGGAACATGGTTTCTGAATGTCCCAAAAACAAATGCCCGCCCTCATCAAGCAACTCTGCATAACGATCAAACAGTACCTGTTGCGTCGGCTTGTTAAAATAGATGACCACATTGCGACAAAAAATCAAATCAAAAGGCCCGCTCATAGGCCAGTCATTCATCAGGTTCAATTGTTTAAACGTAATCAGTTCTTGCAATTCTGGTGAAACACGCACTTTTCCCGCATTGCTACCGCTGCCTTTTTTTATCCACTTCTGCAAACGGGGTTTTGACAAACCCTCAACACGTTGTTGCTCATACACACCACCACTGGCTTTTTCCAATACTTTGGTATCCAGGTCAGTGGCAAGTATGCGTGCATCCCATTTGTCATCACTCCCCAGAACTTCTTTCAATACCATGGCAATGGAATAAGGCTCTTCGCCAGTAGAGCAACCTGCCGACCAAATACGCAAACGACGAGGTAAATTAGCCTTGAGCTTTTGCTGTAATAAACTTGGTAATAATGTTTTACCAAGAAATTCGAAATGATGATCTTCACGAAAAAATGATGTCAGATTAGTGGTAATGGCATTAACAAATTGCACCATTTCTTCAGATTCACCTTTTTCCAACAAACGGCAATAATCCCGAAAACATGACAAACCCAGTTCACGCAAACGCCGTGAAAGCCGGCCATACACAAGATCACGTTTATTTTCCGAAAGCATAATACCGGTACGCTCCGCCACCAGTTCACGAATAAATCGAAAATCCGCACCGGTAAAACTAAACTCACGCGCCTTTTCAGTCTCCTGCTCAGCGCCTCGTTCCATTACACTGTTAACTGCCATTTCCTATACTCCGCATCAAAGTGGATTAGGTTATAAAACCCGACAAAATATTGCTGTGTTCACTACACACCAAATTCCGTTTTAAAATTCTTCCCACTCGCTACCACCGCCATTTTTTGGAGACGACTGACGGGGAGATGCAGATTTTGCTGTCGCAGCGGGGCGTGTCACATGCTGGGCGACAGGCGCTCCGGTACGACGAGAGTTTTCTCCGGTCTTAAAGAAGCCGATCAAATCATCCAGTGCCACCGCCTGATCGTTCATGGCCTCACTGGAAGCAGCGGCCTCCTCCACCAGTGCCGCATTTTGCTGAGTCATTTCATCCATTTGGGTCACGGCCTTATTAATCTGGTCGATGCCACTGGCTTGCTCTTGTCCGGCTGAAGCAATCTCGGCAATGATGTCACTGACCTTTTTCACCGAACCTACAATCTCTTCCAATGTGGCTCCAGACTGATCCACCAGCTTGCTGCCTTCGGTGACTTTTTCCACACTGTCGTTAATCAGTGATTTGATTTCCTTGGCTGCCGATGCGCTGCGCTGTGCAAGATTACGCACCTCTGCCGCTACCACCGCAAAACCGCGCCCCTGCTCACCGGCACGGGCCGCTTCCACAGCGGCGTTCAATGCCAGCAAATTGGTCTGGAAAGCAATTTCATCAATGACACCAATAATGTCAGCAATTTTCTTGCTCGACTGATTAATTTCAGACATCGCCGTGATGGCCTTACCTACCACCTCACCGCCCTTGGTGGCTTCATCCCTTGCGCTGTTAGCCAGTTGATTCGCTTCACGCGCATTGTCTGCATTCTGACGCACCGTACCCGTCAGTTCTTCCATACTGGAAGCCGTTTCTTCCAATGACGAAGCTTGTTCCTCAGAACGCTGACTGAGATCCGCAGTCCCCTGTGAAATCTCATTCGCCGCCGAAGCAATCGTGCCACTGGCCGTACCAATCTCATTCACCATACTGAGCAATTTATTCATGGTGCTATTGACTGCATCACGCAGCTCAGCAAACTCGCCCTCAAATTCTCCATTCATACTCTGAGTAAGGTCACCCTCCGCAAGACCGGAAATCACCCGGCGGGTCTCCTGCACAGGCTCCACTACCGCATCCATCAGTCGGTTGATGCCCTCACCCAGGTTCAGCAAAAAACCTTCAAATTGGTCAGTACTAATACGTTTATCCAACTGACCTGATACAGCATCCTCAATCAGGTTCTGAATCTGGCGTACCGCATTTTTCTGTTCGGTAACATCTCTCCATTCCACCATGTTACCCAGATACTCCCCATCGGGCCCGTTAATCATCGTCGCGTTCACTTCAAACTCCAGGCCCGCCACCTTGATTTCAGCCTTGACGGGCAGGCGATTGGGGTCACTCAGCAGCGCACGCTGGTGAGCCGGATTCTTGTGGAACGCATCGATATTACTGCCTATTAATTTGTCCGCATCAAAACCTGGCCAAACCTGGCGCAATTCATTCTGATGCGCGCGCATCAGATTCACTACTGCCGGATTGCAATAGGTGATATTCAGATCCGCATCACAGATCATAAAATTAGCCTGGGCACCATCGACTGCCGATTTCAGGCGTGCCACCTCTCGCTCTTTCTCTACCTCAGCGGTAACATCTGTAGCATATTTGATGACTTTAAAGGGTTTTCCATTAAGGTCGAAGATCGGGTTGTAAGAGGCTTGAATCCAGATTTCCTGCCCCCCTTTGCCCAACCGCTTATAACGAGCCGCTTCATATTCACCCGCATTAAATTTTTCCCAAAACCGGGCATATTCCGGTGACTGCGCGTACTCAGATTCCACAAACATCCGGTGATGCTTACCTTGAACTTCATCCAGACTGTAACCCACTGTGTTTAAAAAATTATCATTGGCCTGAATAATTGTGCCATCCATGTTGAACTCGATGACCGCCTGGCTCTTACTAATCGCATCGATTTGTGCGGAGTGATTAGCCTCTCTGTTCATGGACTCGGTGACATCCGTGGCATACTTAACCACTTTGAAGAATTTACCATTGATATCTGAAATTGGATTGTAGGTAGCCTCAATCCAGACCTCCTTGCCACCCTTACCAATCCGCTTATAACGTGCAGCCTCGTATTCACCCGTATTGAGTTTTTCCCAAAACCGGGCATATTCCGGTGACTGTGCGTAACCAGGCTCCACAAACATTCGGTGATGTTTTCCCTGAATCTCTTCCAGGCTATAACCCACCGTGTTCAAAAAATTATCATTAGCCTGAATAATCGTGCCATCCATGTTGAACTCGATCACCGCCTGGCTTTTACCAATGGCAGCAATTTGGCTGGCAAAATCTGCATTCACCGCCTCTTTATGACGCAAATCGGTAACGTCCGACCACTCCAGTGCATTGCCAACATAATGGCCCGCAGCATCCATGATAGCTGTAACATTCAATGCAAACTTCAAATCACCAATTGCAATGTCTGTCTGATATGGCAAATTTGCCGGATCAGAAAGTAACTTTCGTTGATGTTCCGGCTGCTTGTGAAATCTATCGATGCAAGTACCAATAATACTGCCCGCACTAAAGTCCGGATAAACCGCCGCTAACGCGCTCTCATGTTTTTGCAATAAATTGACAGTTGATTCATTGGCATAGGTAACAACAAGATCCCGATCAACCATCATCATAGCCGTCATTGCACCATCCACGGTACCTTGTAAACGCGCAACAGCAGATTCTTTAGCACGTAATTCAGTGACGTCACTCCATTCCAAAGTAGTGCCAATATAGTTACCAGCCATATCAATTTGAGCGGTCACATTGAGTTCAAATTTAAGTGGCCCAACTTCAATATCTGTTTGGTACGGAAGATTTCCTGGGTCAGCAAGCAACTTCCTCTGATGTTCCGGACTCTTGTGGAAAATATCAATATTTGTACCAATGAGCTTGTCTGCACTAAAACCGGCATATACACTCTGTAAAGTTGCTTCATGCTGTTTAAGCAAATCCACCGTTGCTTTATTGGCAAAAGTAACAACAAAATCTCTATCAACCATCATAATGGGAGTCATTGCGTTATTAATGGCAGAACTCATCCGGCTTGCTTCCATGTCTTCCTGTATCTGTTCATTGACTACTTTTTTACTCGCTGCCATTGTCTCGTCCTCTTCTCCAGTATTATCAGTTTGTTCCGCAGCCAGCATCGTGGTTGCGACAGTCTTCAAAGCCTCGTTCCAGGCGGTATGAACCTCATCCGTCCACAGCTTGCCTGCAAAATCAGCCATAACATCTAACAGGGTTTCGGTCACCGCCGTGTAATGCTCCGGTTTAACCCCATATTCATGATGCTTAATGCCCAAATGGGTCAGTGCATTGGTTAATGCTTCAGGTTTGCGCAGACAGTCAACGACCAATTGCAATGCTGCCAGTAATTTCTGCTCCTGTTCAGCCACCGTCGTATTGACGAACATAGGCTTAACATCAGGATAACGTTCAAATAACACCTCATAAAAACGTTTCACCAAGGCTTCGCCTTGTGGCACCAATGCTACAAATGTTTGTTCCAAAAGTTCAACCTGCAAACCGGGGGAAAATTTTTTATTGCGCGGTTTTTTTCGTCTTTCAACAGGCTTGCTTGTTACTATTTTAACAGGGGATGTATTATCAGCCTGCATCCATGCCAGCGGGTCTGCACCCATTTTTGCCTTTTTTCGCGGGGCCATTCTGTTTGTCTCCAGTCATTAACTCTGGCTTACCAGCCATTCCAGCTTGAGTGAGAAAACACATCCATCATCACTGTCATATAAACAGTCAACACACTTTTTTTTATCGGCTTCACCGGCACACCCTGAGTGATACTGTGCAATGGACATTTTTCATTACGGCCACATTCAACTGAATACCCATGCTCAATAGAATTCACCTTCACTTGTGTATTCACAGTCAATGCCATCTTTCTGTAGTGAGTTCCGCAGCCAATTGACGATAATCATCGGCACCATGACTGATTTTCTGATATTCAAAAATACTTTCTCCATAACTGGGACTTTCTGCCAATGCAACGTTTTCCCGAATAGATGTTTTAGTCAACTGTCCGGGAAAATGCTGTTGCAAGCTTTCCCGTACTTCGCGCGCTAAACGACGCTGCTGATGATAACGAGTCATCACAATATGTTTACCAATATTGCGTCCACAGGTTTTTTCCACAAACTGCAAAGTCGCCATAAAACTGGAAAGACTTTGTAATGCTAAAAAATCACTGGATACAGGAATAACCAAATCACTGGCCGCAAACAAAGCATTGATACCCAACAATCCCGCAGATGGAGGACAATCAAAAATCACAGAATCGTAATTCAGCGAAATATGTTGCAAGGCATTTTTCAATCGCATGCCACGTTGCGTACCACCATCAACAAGATGCTCTACATTCGCCAGACCTGAACCAGCAGGCACCACATCCAATTTTCCACTATTTGTATCACTACGGGTTGAAATCACAAACTGACTCACATCTTTACCATTGAGCAAAACTTCATCCATGCCTGATGCATTTTTTCCTGACACACCCAGGCCGACACCCAAGTGCCCCTGCGGATCCAGATCCAATGCCAACACCCGCTGCCCCAACAAGGCTAACGCATGAGCAAGGTTAATGGCTGTGGTGGTTTTACCCACGCCACCTTTCTGGTTGATGACCGCAATCATTCTTATCACAATCCTTTTTTTATTTACCATTACTGCCTGTTAACTGTCCGTTATCACACAATGCTGACGGTGGAATGGAATAACTATTGTGAAATACTCTCAACTGCCGATAACTCATCAGCATTAAGCAAACGATCAATATCTAATATGATCACCATCACGTCTTCTAATGTCGCCAAACCTTTGACAAAATTCACATCCACAACACTGCCAAAATCCGGTGCAGCTTTAATGGCGCCCTCCGGCACGTTGTACACATCAGATACGGCATCCACAACTAAACCCATTACCCGGCTTTTTCCACCATCAGGATTATCCACCCGAAGTACAATCACCACCGTCATCGGGCCATACTCCATTGCTTCTAACTGGAAGCGACGACGCAAATCAATAATCGGCACAATAGTGCCACGCAGATTAATGACCCCACGAATATATTCCGGAGTATTGGGAATAGGCGTTACAGAGTCCCATCCCTTGATTTCCTGCACGCGTAGAATATCAACGCCATACTCCTCACCCGCAAGAATAAAAGTAAGAAACTGATCATCATCCGACTCCAGATTATGTTGAATTTCATGTGCCATATTTTGTGCCGCGTCCATCAATCGACTCCTCTTGACTGATCAGGGTAAAACCATTTCTGCATTTCACCACTAAATTCTGTTTTCTTACTGTTTGATCAGGCCGCTGCGACCTGCTCACTCGGGCAACGCCCATCTTCTCTGGAAAGACGTACTACCCCAGCAACATCCACAATCAAAGCCACGGTGCCATCACCTAAAATAGTGGCGCCGGATAAGCCCTCGACCCGACGAAAATTGGTTTCCAGACTTTTAATAACCACTTGCTGTTGCCCCAAGAGCTCATCAACTAACAAGCCCCCTTTTTTACCATCGCCCTCAACCACGACCAGCAAGCCATCATCCAAAGAGCGTTGATCGGGTTCAATACCAAAAACTTCGTAAAGACGAATAATCGGCAAATAGTCAGCACGCAATTGGTAAACCTCAGCCTTACCCGCAATTTCATTGACATTTTTTTGATCAACCAGCAGGGATTCCACAATTGACACTAAAGGAATGATGTAGGTGTTATTACCCACACGAACCAATTGCCCATCGAGAATAGCCAAGGTTAGCGGTAAACGAATCGTGAACGTTGAGCCTTCACCGGGTACGGATTTCACATCAACCCCTCCCCCCAGCGCCATGATGTTGCGTTTAACCACATCCATACCAACACCTCGACCGGATACATCGCTAACCACATCCGCAGTGGAAAACCCGGGTTCAAACAAAAGCTCATACACTTTTTCTTCCGGCAACTCTTCATTTGCACCGACCAGCCCACGCTCAATCGCCTTAGCCAATATTTTTTCGTAATTCAGCCCTGCACCGTCATCACTTATTTCGATAATAATATTGCCGCCCTGGTGGTATGCATTCAGGTTGACGACACCTGTTTCCGATTTACCTGCGGCCTTGCGTGCCTCGGGGGTTTCAATACCATGATCAATGGAATTACGAACCAGATGAACCAAAGGATCACCGATTTTTTCCATCACCGTTTTATCCAGCTCTGTTTGCTCACCGGACATAGTAAGCTCAATTTTTTTATCCAGCTTGGCACTGAGATCATGCACCATTCGCGGAAAACGATTAAATGCAAAACTAATCGGTAACATACGAATACGCATCACACTTTCCTGTAATTCTCGTGTATTGCGTTCCAATTCAGCCAGGCCATCATTAAGCCGTTCAACCCGGCCCATATCAAAATCCTCGCCCAACTGGCTCAACATAGATTGAGTGATGACCAGCTCACCCACCATATTGATCAAATCATCTATTTTATCGATACCAACACGAATGGATGAAGACTCGGGGGAGGATGTCTTGCGTGCAGTTTGCCGACGTTCTCCCTCGGCACGGCGTTCAGACGGGGTGCTTGCTGCTTGAAGATCAACTGACGTGGCTTCTTCAACAGGGTTGTCAGTAACAGGGTTGTCAATAGCATTATTATTGACAACATTTGTATTACTCGCAGACAAAGGGGTGATCACCAATTCACAATCATCTTCAACCCATTCAAAAATCTCGCTGATCTGCGCCTTATCAATTTCTCCATTGAGCGTAATATGCCAGCTCAGACAAGCTTCCTCCGGATCCAGATCAACCAATGGAGGTAAACTCTCTGCGTCTACCACCGCAGTGAAATCACCCAAATCGGCCAGTTCCCGAAACATGCGAACAACATCATTGCCCGTCCGCAACATACCTGGAAACGGTTTAAATATTATTTCCCACCCATTTTCCTGAGTATCTGTTGAAGTGGCCGCATTGCTCTCCGGTAAAACCGTTTCATTGTCCTGGTCAGAGCCCAGCATGCTATCAAGCCCGGCCTTAACCTCTCCGATGCGCTCCTGATCAATAGCTTCATCATTCTGGTCGGCACTGAGCATTTCGCGAATACAATCCACAGAACTCAGAAAAAGAACAATCGCTTCCTGAGTAATATCACGATCACCATTACGCACCTCATCCAGTAAGGTCTCAACTACATGAGTAAAATTAGCAATATCTCCTAAACCAAAAGTAGCTGCGCCACCTTTTATGGAATGTGCTGCACGAAAAATATTATCAATAGCCTCTGCATCCGCTGCACCCGGGTGCATGTCCAAAAGAACAGACTCCATGATGTCCAGGCCTTCAAGACTTTCTTCCACAAAAGTAACCTTGAACTGCTCCATGTCGATAGACATAACGCTACCCTGTCACTTTCTTAATCGTGGCCAGTAACTGTTCAGGATTGAAAGGTTTTACAATCCAGCCCGTAGCGCCTGCCGCTTTACCTTCTTGCTTTTTATTAAGGCCCGCTTCAGTGGTTAACATCAAAATTGGTGTAAATTTAAAATTTGGCAAACTACGTAACTCCCTTGCCAGCGTGATGCCATCCATACGTGGCATATTGACATCCGTCAGCACCAAATCAAATTTCTGACCTTTTGCCACATCCAATGCCGCTTGGCCATCCGCAGCCTCAGTTACCTGATGCCCTGCACCCTTGAGGGTAAAGGCCACCATTTGTCGCATGGATGCGGAATCATCTACCGCCAAGATATTTGCCATTATTCACTCCTGAAATATTTTCACTTTGAGCCAATCAAAGTTCGTTACTTTTATCGTAGTTTTTCCATGATCATCTACTGCCATCACTCCGTCACTACGGGCAAACACAGCATTTCCGACAAGCCCAATAGAGCTGCAGAATGGCACAGTGGTTCTGAGGGGGATTCCCACTGTACAGTCTGTTGTCGCGTATTGGCATCCTGAATAAAAGCACCCAAAACCTGTAATGCAGCCGTATCAATACGGTCTACCTCACTGGCTTTTAATAGTAAATTTTGTTGTGTTTCCAGAGCTTCAAGACAACGTGCATGAAATTCAGCTACACCGGAAATATCCATAACCTCGGCACACTCAATACAGAAAAAATCCATATCTTTTGCTGTTTCATTTGCCATTTCTCATATCCTCAGAAAATAACGACTCGCCCCTGAACAGCGGTATGTTGTTGAGATTCTTTAGGGAGCTCTTAATAATTTTATTTGTATTATCCTAAACTCTGCACTTAATCACTTAGAGGATGCATTAACATTTTGATAGATGCTATATTTGTGGTTTTTAAAAACTCGCCGACTAGGTAAGTCGCTACAACTGGCGATAGCATTCTGCCGACTCTTCAGTTACGGATTCCAGAATTATATTTTAGATATAAATATATGTGCTCGGTCATTACCCCTGCCACGCACATCACTTAACAATGAGCCACAAAACGTCTCAAGTTATTCAACAAAACAGCCGATCCCTGTTTCACGATAGCATGGCAATAAAACCTGGGCAGGGATGATGTCTCCAACAACAAGCTGGTTTCACAGGGTATATCAACAACAATGTCTCGCACGATAATAACGAAATGGATTCCGGTCACCCGGGTTCACGGGATTGCCTATTTGGCTAGTTTTGTGATGCTCGCTGTAATAGCAACCGGCATGTCAACCACCATTAGCTTACCGATTACAGTCTTCACCCTGCTACTCTGGGGCTGGCTCGGGCAACATAATATTTTCGATGCGCCGATACAAACATGTCAAAATACCTCAGATATACAGGCGGCACGCATCATCGCAGGAACACAACTACAAGAGAATATACGACAACATGTTCAACCGGCCACGGCCAGCCTGGATCAAGTAACAGGGATCATCAGTGATGGAACTCACTTGTTGCAAGAAAGTTTTACAGGTCTTGTGGATAAATCCGATCGACAGCTGGAACAGTTAAACGTCATGCTCGCCCAACTGAAAGGAGGGGATCTCGATAGCGATGACCTGACTATGGAACGCTTTGCCCATGAAATAGATGCCACGCTCAGTAGCTTTGTCGATCTCATGATCAAGATCAGTGTTAAAAATGTTGCCGCAGCGGATAAGGTTCAGGATATGGTGCATGAAATGGATTCGGTATTCGAGCTATTAAGCCAAGTCCATAAATTAGCAGACCAAACAAATTTACTTGCCCTCAATGCCGCCATCGAAGCTGCTCGCGCTGGTGATGCCGGGCGTGGTTTTGCCGTGGTGGCTGATGAAGTTCGCAATCTCTCCATAACATCACAAAAATTGAATGATTGTATCCGAGAGCAAACCGCAGGAACAAAAACATTATTGATTGATATTTCTCAAATCGTTGAGGAAATGGCATCTCTAGACATGAGCAATGCCCTGGCCACCAAAGATAATATGGATAGCATGCTCAAAGAGCTGGTGGAGGCAAATCAGTGTATTTCTGATACTATTGATAGCACATCACTGATCGCCAAAGAGATTCAAAAAGATGTGTCCAGCGCAGTCACCGCCATGCAATTTGAGGATTCCGCTAGACAGATAGTGCATTACGTCCAGAAACAATTACAAGCCATGGATACAACCACAAACATAGTCGCCAGCGAATTGCTCGCCAGTAACGATATTATGCTGTGCCTTCAGCAAATCGATGAAAAATTACAAACACATTTGGCATCAATTCCTCATCAAGCCGTTAGCGCCAAAAACATGCAGGAAGGTGAAATTGATTTATTTTAACCCGCGTTGGAATTTTTTTCGTGCGGATTGTGTACTTACTAAAAAATAAAAATTCGATATTTCGACTCAAAACTTCCGCACAATCCAACCTGACAAAATAGCCATAACCAAAAAATGCCAGCATCCTGAAAAAATAGGAATACTGGCATTTTTTCCGGGCTTTCACCCGAATAATAACTTGTGGTTTAGGTCGGATTCAGTCCTGGTCTTTAATCTGATCCAACATCTGAATCAACCGTTTTGCCTCCACATAACCAGGAATCACCTGCCCACTTTCCAACACCAACGTCGGCGTACCCGTCACACCCACCAGTTTGGCAGCATCCATGTGCTTTTTAACGGGGTTGTCACATTCGGCTTTGGGCAATGTAACGCCTGCTTTGGATTTAGTCATTGCATCCTGCGTATCATCCGCACACCATACCGAAACTGCTTTGAAATAAGACGGTGTATCCACACCGGAGCGAGGGAAAGCCATGTAATGAATAGCAATACCCAGCTTATTATATTCTTCCATTTCCTTATGCATTTTCCGGCAATAACCACAATCAATATCAGTAAACACGGTAATGGTGTGTTTCACTTTTTTGGCTTCCGGTGAAAACACAATCATGTCTTTTTCATCCATGTCCTGCACAACTTTAGCGCGTCCCACGCGACGATTGTTCTCGGTTAGGTTCGTGCGACTTTTTAGATCGTACAAATCACCTTCCAGCATGTAACGGCCATCGGCTGAAATGTAAAGAACCTGGGGCCCATAAACTGCTTCATACATACCGGGGAAAGCCGCAGGTTTAATGCTATCCGCTTTCGCTTGCGGCATTAATTCAGTCAGTACTTTTTCAATGTTGGCGATATCTTCAGCTTCACCGGCTATCGCCTGTGCAGCAACGGTAAAGCCTGCAAAAAAAACGAGGCTGATCATACTGTTCACTGCTAACTTATTGATAATTTTTTTCATGCCGCTTTTTAAACCTCGTTTTAAAGTCGTTGATCCCATTTGGAAATTAATCCCGAAAATTAGTGTATTGCAAAGGCAAATCCAGCTTCTGATCTTTCAGCATGGCCATTACTGCCTGCAAATCATCTCGTTTTTTGCCCGTCACCCGCACTTGTTGATCCTGAATGGCGGACTGCACCTTGAGTTTGGCTTCTTTGATCAGTTTCACAATCTTTTTCGCCGTTTCTTTATCCAGCCCTTCACGTACCGTCACTTTTTGTTTAACCTTTAAATTGCTGGTTTCAGGTTCAGCAATATCCAGGCAACCCGTATCGATCCCCCGTTTGACCATTTTATTACGCAAAATATCCATCATCTGTTTCAATTGAAAAGGCCCGTCTGCCATCAAGGTCAATTCGCTGCCCTTTTGCTCAAATTTGGCGTCCGCACCCCGGAAATCAAACCGCGTGCCCACCTCACGGTTGGCCTGATCCACGGCGTTGCTCAGCTCATGCATGTCAACTTCAGAAACCACATCAAATGAGGGCATTTATTTCTCCTTCTTTTTTCAAATTGCGTTAGCCGCGCGGATGATGCTCGGCATGCAGGTTTTTTAAACGCTCACGCGCGACGTGAGTATAAATTTGTGTGGTGGACAAGTCACTGTGTCCCAGCAACATTTGTACGACACGTAGATCCGCACCATGATTCAACAGGTGGGTGGCGAAACTGTGGCGCAGCGTATGCGGCGACAACGGTTTATGAACGCCTGCCTGTTGCGCATGCTTTTTGATGAGATACCAAAAGGCCTGCCGCGACATACCAGCCCCACGCCGAGTAACAAACAACGCATCAGATTCATGTCCCTTGAGCAACTCAATACGTGCTGTTCGCAAATAACGCTCCAACCAATCACTTGCCACTTCTCCCAGAGGCACTAATCGCTCCTTACTTCCTTTGCCCAGAGTGCGTACCACACCTTGCCGTAAATTAAGCTGTAACACACGCAATTCCACCAGCTCCGAGACTCGCAGTCCACTGGCATAAAGCAATTCCAGCATAGCCCGATCCCGCAGCCCCAGTGCAGTACCGGTATCTGGAGCATTAATCAACAATTCTACATCCGTTTCAGTGAGTGACATAGGCAGTGAGCGCCCCAACCGGGGAGCGTCGATACGCTCGCTGGGGTCTGCCGACAAATGACCATCACGCACCGCCTGCTGGTAAAACCGCCGCAAACTGGATAACAAACGCGCCGTTGTACGCGGTTTGGCTTCGGCAGCTACTCGTGCAGCGAGGTAAGCCAGTAAATCCTCCCGCTGAGCAGCAAGCAACACGCGCTGCCGTTGCTCACCCAGCCAACAGGAAAAACCGTTGAGATCTCGGCGATAGGCCGCCAACGTATTGCGGCTCAGGCCTCGTTCCATCCACAGGATATCAAGGAATCGATCAATCTCGGTACTGTCAGCTACAGGTTCAGACACCGATAAGCCCCTCATGCTTCAGCAACGCCTGTTTGAAACGCAATTTCTCACCTGCCGTTTCACCTGCATACCCTCCCATGCCGGACTGTGAAAGAATGCGATGGCAAGGCACCACAATCGGCACGGGATTACGGCGACAGGCCTGGCCCACCGCCTGCGCACCTCCCTTCATACCCAGTCGCTCCACAAGCTGCCCGTAAGTTGCAGTAGTCCCCGATGACACATCACACAAGGCCGACCACAGCCGGTGCTGAAAATCCGTTCCGTGCATTTGCAGGGGAAGATCAAAAGAATATTGAGGATCATCGAGATAGCACTGCAATTGCTGAATGACATTTTCTGCCAGAGCCGTGCGTGGTGCCTGCATACTTGACTGCCCGAACAAGAAGTCGATACCGCAAAGCGCTGCACTGTAATCATGCCCTGTGGTGTAAATCGCCAGACTCAGAGTTTGTTCCATCAGCACAAAAGGCATGATGGCATCAGCATTGTTGGCAGTAGATTTCAAAGGAACATGCCTAGTACACCCGAAAATAAGAAGCCTGTTGCAGAAAAATCATTTTAACAGTCCTGCCTGCGCTCATTTTTCATCGGCCCATTCTGACAAAAAACGGGACAAAAAAACGCCCGGCTAAACCGGGCGCTTTTTGAACATAGCCAAAATACTGATTTATAGTTTTTCTTTGATACGTGCAGCCTTACCAGTCAACTCGCGCAAATAATACAGCTTGGCACGACGCACCGCACCACGGCGCTTGACCTGAATTTCGCTCACCAGCGGACTGTAAGTCTGAAACACTCTTTCCACGCCTTCGCCATGAGAAATCTTCCTCACGGTGAAAGAAGAATTCAGCCCCCGGTTACGCTTGGCGATAACCACACCCTCAAATGCCTGCAAACGCTCGCGAGTGCCCTCTTTTACTTTGACTTGCACTACAACGGTATCACCCGCGCCAAACGCCGGAATTTCTTTCGACATTTGCTCTGTTTCAATTTGCTTAATAATTTCGCTCATGAGACCTGCTCCAATCATACGTGACCAACATCCAGCCAATACCCGGCCAAAAACCGATCCAAAAATCAAGGCGCGCATTATACCCGCATCCGCACCCGTAAACATAGCCCTTCCGTCATAAATTATCGAACGATGCATCACCTAACGACTAACTGTGTGAGTGCTCATGGATAAACTCATCCAGCAATTGCTGCTGAATCTTGCTCAACAGCAACCCTTCCAACAAATCCGGTCGTCGTAACCAAGTGCGACCCAGCGCCTGTTTCTGTCTCCAGCGATGGATGGCTTGATGATCACCACTCACCAGCACTGTAGGCACTGTTTCACCATTCACCCTTTCAGGACGTGTATAGTGGGGGTAATCCAACAGACCATCGCTAAACGAGTCTTGGGCCGCAGAGTCTTTGTGGCCCAATGCACCCGGTAGCAAACGTGTCACGCCGTCGATAAGCACCATAGCCGCCAGCTCCCCTCCACTGAGCACATAATCCCCAATGGACCACTCCTCATCAATTTCGGCGGTAATGAGACGCTCATCCACGCCTTCATAGCGACTCGCCACCAGCACGAGCCCTGGCAAGCCTGCTAATTCACGTAGCCCAGCCTGGTCCAGTTTTCGCCCCTGGGGTGAAAGATGAATCACCCGCGTACCTTTGGGTGCCTGGGCACGGGCAACACAAATGGCTGCACGCAACGGCTCCACCATCATCACCATACCCGGGCCACCACCATAGGGCCGGTCATCCACAGTACGATGCTTATCAGTGGCAAAATCACGGGGATTGTAATTGCGAATCGACAACAACGACTGCCCCACTGCCCGCCCGGTAATACCCACCTCACTCACCGCTGCCAGCATTTCCGGAAACAGAGTGACCACACCGATATGCATACCTAACCGCCTCTACTCAAAATCGGCATCCCAATCGGCATCCCAATCGACATGCAGCGTACCCGCATCAAGATCCACGTTTTTAATAATGGGGCCCGTCACATAAGGAATCAGTCGCTCACGCTCACCTTTTACCACTAGAACATCATTAGCACCGGTTTCCAGCAGGTGATCCACCTTCCCCAGAGAAACACCTTCGGTGGTCAGCACTTCGAGCCCCTGGAGGTCTTTCCAATAATATTCGCCTTCGGCGATGGGTGGGAGCTGGTCACGACGAATGGCAATTTCCTGTCCGTTCAGTTGAGCAGCGGCATCACGATCACCACAGCCTTTAAACTTGGCAACGAAAGCCTTACCATGGGTTTTAGCTTCAATGACAGGGGCAATTACCCAGGTTTTTCCATCAATGCTGGCGATTTTGAAATACCAAGGATCATAATCCAGCAGGTTATCTGCCGGCTCAGTAAAAGAAAAAACCTTCACCCAGCCTCGCACACCATAAGGCGCGCCAATTTTAGCGACGACCAGATATTCCATCGGTGGTGGGACTGTTTCGTTTTCTGAAGCCACGGTGATCACCCCGGCTGCGATAATAATGGCCGACTCACACCGGCCACAAGCTCACTTAACCAGCAAATAACTAAGCGGCGGCTTTTTTCTGCTGCTTCAACAGGCTAGCGACACGATCAGACATCTGCGCACCCTGCGATACCCAATGTGAAATGCGATCAACATCAAGACGCAGCATCTCTTCGGCACCCGTAGCACGGGGATTAAAAAACCCTAGGCGTTCGATAAAACGACCGTCGCGCTTATTGCGGCTATCGGTCACAACGATATGATAGAAAGGGCGTTTTTTTGCGCCGCCGCGTGACATGCGAATAGTTACCATGTGTCTTAATCCTTTCCTAATTTAGTAAAGTGTTCAATAATTTAGTCTCGATTGAGAATGGCGATTCATCGGCCAAGCCAAGAGAGCCGCGCATTCTACGCCAATCCTGTGCAGAAATAAACGCTTCCTTTCGCGAAGCCGTATTTTGCGTTGTAATTTGTCGCAATAATTCTTCGCAATAGTTATGCGCGCGCCATCGCCCGCTTTTCCAGCGCCGCGATTCGAGCCTCAATGGGCGGGTGCGATGAAAACAGCGCCATTATGCCGCCTTTGTCATTGATGCCAAAAGCCGCCATTTGCTCTGGCAACGCCTCGGGTTCAACCTGTCCAAGCCGCTTCAAAGCATTGATCATATTCTGATGCCCTGCCAAATCAGCGCCGCCAGTGTCGGCAACAAATTCACGCTTTCTGGAAAAATACATCACAATAGTGGAGGCCAAAATGGATAAAATAACCTGCGAGATCAGCACTGTCACAAAGTAACCGATGCCGTACCCCTGGTTATTTTTCAAAATCACCCGATCAACAACGTGCCCGACAATGCGCGACAAAAAGACCACAAAAGTATTCACCACACCCTGAATCAGCGCCAGCGTCACCATGTCGCCATTGGCAATATGGCTCATTTCATGGCCAACAACGGCTTCAATTTCCCCTTGCGACATGTTGTCCAGCAAGCCTTGAGACACCGCCATTAGCGCCTTGTTTTTACTGGCACCCGTAGCAAAGGCATTCATCGCAGGCGTTGGGAAAACAGCCACTTCGGGCACTTTTATACCCACAATTTTTGCTTGATTTTCAACGGTACTGATTAACCATTTTTCCATACTGGTGCTCGGATTGGTAATCACCACCGCACCCGTCATGCGTTTTGCCATCCATTTCGAAATCAGCAAAGAAATGAACGAGCCGCCAAAACCGATCACACCGGAAAGAATGACCAACGCCTGAATATTCAGGTCGGAGCCATTTTCCGCGAGGATATTGTCAACACCCAAGAGTCTCAACGTAATACTCAACACCGCCATAATGGCAATATTGGTCATAATAAATAACATAATGCGTTTCATTGCTTTACCTGTTTAGCTGATCTAAGCAAGCCTGATTAGAGGCTGCGGTTTTCGTTCCAAAGGATGCGAGAAGAAGGATTCAGTACCGGTGAGTTAATTGAACCCGAAAAATAATATGCCGCAGATTATACCAGATAAGGAACCGCCGCCTCCATTGTTCGGCAAATCTGGCATCGCGCACCGTTGAGCCAATACGTCAACACTACACACCACCTACCTTGAAAAGGGCCACACCTGTAAGCGAAGCGGCAAATTTTCGTTGAAGGCATTGACCGTGTTGGCTGCATTTTGGCCAATCACGAAAACTGCCCGGCAATATACAAACAAAGGCCTTAATGAGAATTGAGCACCTTGATGCGGCCGAGATACTGAATGACTTAAAAGTACCGCCGTCGCACAAGCTCGAAAAGCTCAAAGGGAATCGTGCGCATCAACACAGTATCCGAATCAACGATCAATGGCGGCTTTGTTTCACATGGCGCAACGGCAACGCCTTTGACGTTGAAATTGTCGATTATCATTAAGCGAGGTACCCAGGCCATGGCAAAGAAACTGACCCCCAATCATCCCGGAAAACACCTGAACGAGTTCCTGGCCGACTATGGGCTATCAAAATACCGGCTGGCCAAAGACATCAATGTGCCACTGACCAGGATCACCACTATCGTAGATGGCAAACGAGGTATCACTGCCGACACAGCATTGCGTCTTGGTCGTTACTTTGGCACCACGGCACAATACTGGGTCAGCTTGCAAAACAATTATGACATCCAAATGACCAGCAGAGCCGAAGGTAAAGCTATCGAAAAGATTAAACCTTTGGCAGCCTGATGCAAACACCAAAGTCAGCCCCAATCGCGCTCATACATTGATCGTTACTTACACGGGCCGGGACTTCAATTGTGAATTGGTGGCGGTGAACTCACTATTCAAAACTTGCCCCTAGCCGTTTCTACTAAGATGTTATGCGAGGTAAGAAGAGACTATGTGTGATAAATATTTTTTAGATATCCCGATGTATCGCATTACAAAAGAGCTGTATTACAAAGAACGGGATGCCCACGTTGAAAAGGTAATGTATCCAGGGCCACAATCACATGATGGTGTCCAGAAACGGTTCCACAAAAAATATCCAGAGCAAAAACAAAACTTCAAGGAGCATACTAGAGAAACCTATGGTGGTGCGTGGAACTACAATGAAATAATAGGCTGGGTACAACTACACTTCTTGGGTGATCAGATAAGAGATGAGTTCTGGCAAGTAAAAGCAAAACGCTTAGTGCGAACAAGAAAAAAAGTCTTTGAGTACGTTTCCTGGAAATTGGCACCAGAAATTGATATTCCGCATGAGGCCAACAATACAGAAACTCTTGAACTAATAAACGAATATCTATCAGACTGCAGAGAAGAGCTTAGAGCTCGCTACTTTGACACAAACAAGCTTGACGTCATTGGGCCATATGTCGATTGGCGTTCATTAATAAATAAAGATTAGGTGGATCTATCTAAAGGGGTCAGACTAAACCTCCCCCGGAGCCCTTTAAGCTTGAATCCACCGGCCGACAGCCCTTGGAATTTCGCATCCTTCGTCACCCCTTTAAAAAGGCATCCCCGGCGGCATCCGCCCTTTCAAACCGCGCATCATTTTCGCCATACCGCCACCTTTCATTTTTTTCATCATTTTCTGCATCTGTGTGAACTGCTTGAGCAGGCGGTTGACGTCTTGCACTTGCACGCCAGAACCGGCGGCGATGCGGCGTTTGCGTGAGCCTTTGATAATAGCGGGGAAACGGCGCTCTTTCATGGTCATTGAGCTGATGATGGCTTCGAGCCGTGAGAACTGTTTTTCATCGACGTTTTTCGCGGCACCGGCCATTTGTCCCATGCCGGGCATTTTGTCCATTAGTGAAGCGATACCGCCCATATTTTGCATTTGCTGTAGCTGGCCACGAAAATCTTCCAGGTCGAAGCCTTTACCCTTGGCAACTTTTTTGGCGAGCTTTTCCGCTTCTTTGTGATCGACCTTGTGCTGCGCGTCTTCGATGAGCGACATGACGTCGCCCATGCCGAGAATGCGCGAGGCCATGCGGTCCGGGTGAAAGGCTTCCAGTGCGGTGGTCTTTTCGCCCACGCCGAGGAATTTGATGGGCTTGCCGGTGATCTGGCGGATGGACAGCGCGGCACCGCCACGGGCGTCACCGTCAGTCTTGGTGAGGATCACGCCGGTGAGCGGCAGGGCTTCGTTGAAGGCCTTGGCGGTGTTGGCGGCATCCTGTCCGGTCATGGAATCCACCACGAACAGGGTCTCCACCGGGTCGATGGCGGCGTGCAGCGCTTTGATCTCGGCCATCATTTCTTCGTCGATGGCGAGGCGACCGGCGGTATCGATGATCAACACGTCCATCGCTTGTTTTCGCGCCTGATCCAGTGCGTTGCGGGCGATGTCCAGCGGCTTTTGCGACGGATCACTGGGGAAGAATTCCGCGTCCACTTCAGCGGCGAGGGTCTTCAGCTGCTCGATGGCGGCGGGACGATACACATCGGCACTGGCCACCATCACGGATTTTTTCTTGCGCTCTTTGAGCCAGCGCGACAATTTGGCGACGCTGGTGGTTTTACCCGAGCCCTGCAATCCGGCCATCAAAATCACCGCTGGCGGACGGGTAGTAAGATCCAGCTCTTCGTTAGCCTCACCCATGACTTTGACCAGCTCGTCATTGACGATTTTGACCAATGCCTGACCCGGCGTAAGGCTTTGCATCACTCCTTCGCCCAAGGCACGTTCTTTAACGTGATCAACGAATTCACGCACCACTGGCAACGCCACATCGGCTTCCAGCAGGGCCATGCGTACTTCACGCAAGGTGTCCTTGATATTGGATTCAGTCAGGCGTGCCTGACCACGCAGGGTTTTGAGGGTACCGCTGAGACGCTCGCTTAAGCTGTCAAACATAATATTTCCCGTGAAAATGAAAAAAATGTGGTATCGAGAGCAGTTCCAGTCTTTTCTTTCGCTGGTAACTCATTACTGGTTTTCGGGGGGGATTATAACGTGAAAATCAATCCGGTTTGTGCAGGGGTGACTTTACGATCAGTAATAGCTTGTCGGCACTCGTCCATAATCAAGGATTCATGGCCGGGCTTGTTATGAGTGATGTATACGTCGGGCTGATGTTTGAGTTTTTTTAGATCGGCGGCCAGCAACCCGGCGGTGTAATGCCCGGAGCGTTTGCTAAGATCGATATCCGCATTGGCGAAGGCTGCCTCCACCAGTAATAAATCGAGACGAGCGTGGCCGTTGAGCACGTCCCAGAAGTTGTCATTGGTGGTGGTATCACCACTAAAGGCAAATGCACCTGTTGCACATTCCATGCGATAACCCACGCCGGGCACAATATGATTAACCGCTATCATTTCCAGCTTGCGACCACCTTCCAGCATCATCACGTCACCCGGTGACAGGGGTTGATATTTCATCACCGGTTTGTCTTCTGTGGGCAATTTGGAGAAATCCGGCCAAATAGTCCAGTTAAAAACGTGCGTTTGCAAAGCTTCCAGAGTGACTGGTTGCCCATGCACAATAAGCGGATCACGAATACTGGGAAAGATGCTGTCTACCAACAACGGCAAAAATGCAAAATGATCAAGATGGGAATGAGTTAAAAAGACATGACGAATCCCGCGCATTTCATCCAGCGTCAGTTCACCCACGCCGCTACCGGCGTCGATGAGAATATCGTCATCGATAAGCAGCGAAGTGGTTTTGAGTTCGTTACCGACACCGCCACTGCATCCCAGCACGCGCAATTTCATAGATCACCCGATGGCTCAGTGGCTCGTTGAAGAAAAGGGGAGTTATATTTTTTTCCTGAATTTACATGATGATAGCGCAATGTGCCAGCCTGTTTTGTCCTGCTCCCAATCTGTACTGCGCTCGCGCGACAGTAAGATATCCTTAAATAGAGCCTATTATGATGCTTAACGGCAGTCGGACAATAAAAATTTAGCCATCCCATACTTGATGCCTTGATACACATCACAACAACCCCAATTCTTAGATAGAAATGTGAGACAACACACAAAATTTTGAGTTCATGACGAAGCCAACAGATTGTACAGCATGTGTATTTCCAGCTAAGGATCAGGGGATTAATGAAAAATATTGACAAACCACACCCTGACCCGACCTAATACGCAGTACGCGCATTCGCATTAAAACAGCATACTGTTCTCTGCCACAGAAACCACAAAGCACATGATCCAACTACTGACCGGCATTACTGCCCTCATACTTTACTCAGTCTCCGGCCTGTTATTAGCCCGGCGCCTGTTTCATGACCGCAGTCAATCAAAAAACCCCAGCGGATTAAACAAGCTGCAAATCATCGGCATCGGGCTGATAGCGGCTGTGTTTCACACGATTACTCTCTACAACGCACTATTTGTGGCAGGCGGGTTGAACCTCGGTTTATTCAATGCCCTGTCATTAATCACCTGGCTCATTGCTCTGTTGGTGCTGCTTGCCGCCCTCTCCAACCCTGTCGAAAGCCTGGGCGTGTTTTTGCTGCCACTGGCCAGCATCGCTATTTCGCTGGAGATGATATTCCCCAGCACCTTCATGCTACCCGGCGTGCAGGCACTGGAACTCAAGCTGCACATTATCATGTCCGTGCTCGCATACAGCCTGCTGAGCATTGCTGCCGTGCAATCAGTGCTACTGGCAATTCAAGACAAACATCTGCGCAATAAGCGCCCTGGTGGGTTTATCCGCGCCCTGCCACCCCTGCAAACCATGGAAACTCTGTTATTCCAGTTGATCGGGCTGGGACTGGCGATACTCACTCTGTCGTTGGTCAGCGGCGGCGTTTATCTGGAGGATATGTTTGCCCAGCATCTGGCACACAAAACTATTTTATCCATGACAGCCTGGGTGGTCTTTGCCGTGCTGCTGTGGGGGCGTTGGAAATTTGGCTGGCGCGGGCGCATCGCCATTCGCTGGACTCTGAGTGGTTTTTTTGTTCTCCTACTGGCTTACATTGGCAGCAAATGGGTCGTGGAAATTATGTTAGGGCGTTAAACCCCAGCATACTGCCGCTACTTCATGCACCATGCAAACTCACCCCGTCTCGGCCCTCTTGACAGAGCAGCTTCTTGACCCCACATACTCCTGACACATAAACAAATAAGGCAAAACGCTTCTTGAACGACATTCCTATATCCGTCTTACTTGGCGTACTTGTTTTCCTCGTCATTCTTTCCGCCTTTTTTTCCGGGTCAGAAACGGGGCTGGTCAGCCTGAACCGCTATCGTCTGCGACATCTGGTAAAAACCAAGCATCGGGGGGCCATTCGCGCCGCCAAATTACTGGAACGACCAGACCGGCTCATCGGACTGATTTTGCTGGGTAATAATTTTGTCAATATCCTCGCCTCCTCCATCGCCACCATACTGGCTCTGCGCCTGTACGGCGAGGCAGGCATCGCCATTGCGGCTGGCATACTCACCCTGGTAATCCTGGTTTTTTCCGAAGTCACCCCCAAAACGCTGGCGGTGTTGCATCCTGAGCGTTTTGCCTTTCCTGCCACGTTTATTCTTTCCCCGCTGTTAAAAATACTTTACCCGCTGGTATGGATAGTTAACATCGCCGCTAATGGCCTGTTGCGCCTGATTGGTGTCAGCACCGACAAAGCCACCAGTCAGGCGCTGAGCAGTGAAGAGCTGCGCATAGTGGTCACTGAGGCTGGCGCAATGATTCCCCGTCGGCATCAAATGATGCTGACTAACATCCTCGACCTGGAAAAAGTCACCGTAGATGACATCATGATTCCCCGCAATGAGCTAGTGGGCATTGACATGAACGATGACTGGGATGACATTCTCAAACAGCTCACCAATAGCCAGCATACCCGCATGCCGGTATTTGATACTGACATTAACAATGTTCTCGGCATGATTCATGTGCGCAATACTCTCCAACTGCTGACTCAAAAAGAAACCAGCAAAGAAGATTTAAAACGCTGGATTCATCCTGCCTATTTTGTCCCCGAAGGCACGCCACTCAATAAACAACTGTTACACTTTCAGCGGGAGAAGCGCCGCAGTGGTCTGGTCGTCGATGAATACGGTGACGTGCAAGGATTGGTAACACTGGAAGATATTCTGGAAGAAATCGTCGGTGAATTCACCACCGACCCTGCCATCCACATCAAGGAAGTCCACCGCCAGGAAGACGGTACCTTTCTGGTGGATGGCAGTGCATCCATCCGTGAACTCAATCGGGTTATGCAGTGGGAACTGCCAACGAACGGGCCCAAGACGTTTAGCGGCCTAATCACAGAACATATGGAAAGCATCCCGGAGCCAGGCACCAGTTTGATGCTGGCAGGCTATCCTGTGGAAATTGTGCAAACCAAAGGCAACATGGTAAAAACAGCGCAGATCAATCCAAGCTTTCGTCGCCCTGAAAACAACGCCACGACAGATCAACCTGATACGTAAATCACCCTGCCTTCATCTGTTAAACAACCATCGAAATCAGGCAGGGATCCATCTTACAGCACCATTTTGGCTCGGGTGACTGGTGAGCATTTCCCCGCCAGTCACCCGAACCACACTAGTTTTCCGACTGGGGCTCACCTTCAGGCCCCATCACTCGGGTCGTTTGCACGCCACGCGGACTACTGGACGCCTCAAACTTCACCGGTTGACCTTCTTTCAATGTTTTAAACCCCGCACCATCAATCGTCGAATAGTGAACAAAAACATCTTCGCCACCATCCTCAGGCACGATAAATCCATAACCCTTCGCATTATTAAACCACTTCACTGTTCCTATTTGCATGAGCTCAACCTCTATATTCCTTTACTAGGCAGACATACCGCTGGTCTGTCAAAAACACTACATTTTTACTCGTTACGCATCAACACGCGCGCTTAACAACTGCCCCTGTTGCCACACAACAACTCAACGCACGACAACCTACTCAATCACAATGTCAGCGTTATCCATCAAACAAATAACCGTGACACTGCATAGCATTGCAACGAACATGCTTGCCTTGCAACTCTAGACAATTGTCAATCCCATTGCAATGTTCTGAAATAGCTGAATAAATTCGCAAAATGCTTCATATTTGCGCATTTTGACAGGACACACCCATGTCAATGACCCATGGTAAATACCTATATATCACAGGGAAAACCATGAAACCACCAGTGAGAAACAAACTTAAGATACTGTTTCAAAAGAAAATATTAGGAATACAGCAGACTATCTTCAGAAAAATCAAAACAATGACGAGCTCTTCACACGCCCACCCAAAAACCTCACCAATTTGTGCGAAACCTGTTTTTTTGTGGTGCGAAAAAAATGGTTAATATTCACGCTGAATCAGCTGTTTTCCGTTTTGCCAAAAAAATTTTCGCCAGCACCAAAAAAATTAAGACCGAATGCCACAGCAAATCGAAAATATCCACCGCCTGAGTCAGCTGACCATTCACCAACATACCCAGCTTTTCCCACAAATGCGGCTGTGGGCGAAAAGGTGCCAAAGCCATAAATATCGCCACCAACAGTAAAGGCCCTAACGGAATTTTATCTAGCCATTTCATTCACACCCCCCACAATATCTGCAATACCCGTACAGCAGTCATAAAAACAAGTCAAGAGACAGTCGTGCCGAAACATCGGGTATAATCCCCGGCACTCTGCGCAATGAACGAATCAAAACAACAACTTGCGTATTTTGTCTTTTTGAAATTTAACACTCTGAAATAAAACAAACACTATGAAAACTAAAACTGCTGACAAAGCCCTGCGAGCGCGCGTTAAACTGCTAGGTACCCTGCTCGGCAACATTCTGCACGAACAGGAAGGCAAAGATGTGCTTACCGCCGTAGAAAAGCTGCGCAAAGGCTATATCAACCTGCGCAAAAAGGACAACCCAAGCAGACGCCGTCGCCTCGCCCTGTTCATAGAAAGCCTGTCATCAGAAAACCTAGTGCATATTGTGCGCGCCTTTAGCACCTATTTCAGCCTCATCAATCTTGCCGAAGAATCCTATCAACACCATCAGCGCCGTAAACAAGTACGTCGAATTAGCGGCAACAAGACACTCTGGACCGGCTCGTTTGACACCACCCTGCGCGAACTGCACGATCAGGGCATTAATCCCGAGCAACTGCAAACACTGCTTGATCAGCTCGCCTATATTCCAGTGATCACCGCGCATCCCACCGAAGCCAAACGCCGCACCATCATGGATGCGCAACGCCGCATCTTTTTAAGCAATGAAGAACTCAGCGATACCCGGCTGACCAAGCAGGAAAAAACCGAGCTGATCGACAAACTCGAAAGCCAGATTCAAATCCTGTGGAAAACCGATGAAGTACGCATCATCCGCCCCCGGGTCAAAGATGAAATCAACTACGGGCTTGCCTACTTTAACGAATGCCTGTTCGATGCAGTTCCTAATACCTACCGGAATTTTGAAAATGCTGCACTGCGTGTTTGTGGCACAACAGCGGATGGCAAACCCAAAATCACCATCCCCAGTTTTTTGCGCTTTGGCTCATGGATCGGCGGTGACCGTGATGGCAATCCCAACGTCAAACCGGAAACCACAATCATGGCGGTACGCTTGCAGTCTCAGACTATTTTACTGGAATACCTTACCCGTATTCCCGTGCTCATTGGGCTACTGACCCATTCCAATAAACTATGCACCCCTTCACAGGCAATGTATGACAGCCTGGAACGTGACGAACAATTCACTGAACATGCTTTTGCCGACAAACCGGAACGTTTCGCACACGAACCCTACCGCCGCAAACTAAGCATTATGCGTTACCGGCTGGAACGCAATCTTGTCGCATTGAAAAACAAGCTACAGGAACGTACCGACCGCGATGACACATACACGGCTGATCGTTACCCGTCCGAACAGGAGTTTTTGCTCGACCTGAAAGTCATCTATGACTCGCTGGTCAGTCACGGTGATAAACGTATCGCCGACGGCAAACTCAAAGACCTGATACGTCTTACCGAAACCTTTGGCTTTTACTGTCTACGACTGGATGTACGCCAGGAATCCACACGTCACAGTGAAGCCGTTGCCGAGCTTTTTAAACAAATCGACGTAGACTATTTATCATTAGAAGAAAATGCCCGCCTCTCTGTACTAGAAAAAGTTATCAAAGACCCAGCGGGCATCGATTCACAAGCCACCAATATCAGCGAAGCAACACGGGAAACCCTGGACGTATTCCGTGTAATGGTACAAATGCGTAACGAGGTCAGCAAAAAAGCATTTGGCAGCTATGTCATCTCCATGACCCACGAAGCCAGTCACGTAATGGAAGTATTATTCATGGCGCGTCTTGCCGGGCTGGCAGGATATAAAAATGCCGAAGCCCAATGCAGTATTCGCATCGCGCCATTATTTGAAACCATCGAAGACCTGGCACACATTGAGCCAGTGATGAGCAAATTGCTGGAGAACCCCACTTACGCTGCCATGCTCAAACAGGTCGGTAATCTACAGGAGATCATGCTGGGCTATTCCGACTCCTGCAAAGACGGCGGCATCCTCGCCTCAGTATGGAATTTGTACGACGCACAAAAACGTGTGACACAGCTCACCAATGCACACGGAGTACGCTGCCGCCTGTTCCACGGTCGTGGCGGCACCGTAGGTCGTGGCGGCGGCCCTACCCATGAGGCCATTCTGTCGCAGCCGGAAGGCACCGTACACGGACAAATCAAATTTACCGAACAAGGCGAAGTGCTATCGTTCAAATACAGCAATCAAGAAACCGCTGTTTATGAACTCACCATGGGACTTACCGGACTGATTAAAGCCAGTGCTAACCTCGTACAACCCTCCGTACCAGAGCGCACAGATTACTTGGCCGCAATGGATGAACTGGCCCGTACCGGCGAAACAGCCTATCGCCAACTCACTGACCACACCGAAGGTTTCCTGGATTATTTTTACGAAGGCACCCCAGTCAGCGAAATTGGCCTGATGAACATTGGCTCACGCCCATCGCATCGTAAAAAAGGTGACCGCACCAAAACCTCGGTACGCGCCATCGGCTGGGTGTTCGGCTGGGCACAATCGCGCCATACACTACCTGCTTGGTTTGGCATTGGCACCGCACTGGAGGAATGGCGTCAAAATGACCCTGCCCGCCTGGCACAACTGCAAACAATGTACCGGCAATGGCCGTTCTTCCGCGCCCTTCTCAGTAATACGCAAATGGCCTTGTTCAAAGCCGAACCTAATATTGCCAAAGAATATGCCAAGCTGTGTGTTGATGAAAAAACGGGCAAGCGTATTTACAAACTGTTCCAAGAAGAATACACCCGCACCGTCACACAGGTACTCGACATCACTGGCGCAAAAAAACTACTGGAAGAAAACCCCGTTCTGGAAGTTTCTCTCACGCGCCGTAACCCCTACCTTGACCCGCTCAATTACATTCAACTCACCCTGCTGAAACGCTATCGTGATGAAACCCTCGGAGATGAGCAACGTGAAAGCTGGCTCAACCCACTGTTACGCTCCATTAATGCCATTGCTGCCGGTATGCGTAACACGGGTTAGCTCACGCATCAATGCATCCACGGTCTGTGTTTTTCCACCAAATGGTAATATATTTCATCAGGGATCGCACTGGCTGAAGTGGTCATGATGTATTTCCTTTCTGTCTGTCTTCGCTTGAATCCAGTTCAACAAAGGTTCTGGATTTGGTTTTTTCTTGGCCAAGCATTATTTTAGCTATGCATTGTTCAGCGCTGCCCTTAAGGCGCAGGCTGTCTCGTCAACATAGTCAACAAGCTGGCAATACGCTCACGTAAATCACGCCGGTCGATCACCATATCCACTGCACCTTTTTCCTGCAAAAACTCGCTGCGCTGAAAACCTTCTGGCAGAGTCTGGCGCACGGTTTGCTCAATGACCTTCGGTCCGGCAAAACCGATCAACGCTTTGGGTTCTGCAATATGCACATCACCTAGCATGGCAAGACTGGCCGACACGCCACCCATGGTAGGGTCGGTCAATACGGAAATAAACGGGATACCACGTTTGCTGAGCTTCGCCAGGGCTG
>Ga0256839_1000740_pt1 | contig 41885 bp, 36 predicted proteins | sample 354166metaG_FD_185968 | JGI IMG/M metagenome (GOLD analysis project Ga0256839, IMG submission 185968) | Hydrothermal vent microbial communities from Mid Atlantic Ridge, Atlantic Ocean - 354-166 | ecosystem: Environmental > Aquatic > Marine > Hydrothermal vents | place: Atlantic Ocean: Mid...
TGAAGTGAGACGTAATAGTTATTCTATTGCGCCGATCTTCGTGGAAAATATCGACGGATTTGGCAAGCTAAAAATAATTGGACTTAATCAGGAATTCCTTAAGTGAGTGGTTGGTGTTTGAGAGAGTCTAATAATAGAATTTGAAATGGGTAAATACTGAATTATGAGCAGTAAATTAATAATAGCACTTGATTACTCAACCGCTGATGAGGCTTTACGTTTTGTTCGCTTGTTGAGTCCAAATTTGTGCCGATTAAAAATTGGTTTTGAGTTGTTTATTGTTTCAGGCCCTGATCTTGTTAAAAAACTTGTTGATATGGGTTTTGATATTTTTTTGGATCTTAAGTTTCATGATATCCCAAATACAGTAGCATCTGCATGTCGTGCTGCATCAGGTTTAGGTGTGTGGATGATGAATGTGCATGCGAGTGGCAGCGATGTCATGATGCGGACCGCCAAACAAGCCTTAATTGATTGCGACTCCTCTGTAAAACTAATTGCTGTAACAATACTTACCTCGATGGATGCTCAGCAATTATCTAAAGTTAATATTGCTTATCAACCTAATGAGCAAGTTAAACATCTAGCAACACTTACACAGAAATCAGGTTTAGATGGTGTAGTTTGTTCGGCGCAAGAAGCTAAAATTTTAAGAAGGCAACATGGTAAGGAGTTTCTCCTGGTAACACCGGGTATTCGACCTGAAGGTTCGGAGAAAGGGGATCAAAAACGAATTATGACGCCAGCTCAAGCTTATAATGCAGGGGTTAGTTATATTGTGGTGGGGAGGCCAATAACGCAGTCAGATGAGCCATTAAAGGTTATTGAAGAAATTAATAATGATATGAGTTAAGGATAGGAGATCAAGCAAGAAAGCTACGAATATAAGGCAGTAATAATGTTGCTAAGCCCAGTACGGCAGCGTAACCAACAACATCCGTTACCGTTGTTAGTAAAACACTACCTGCGAGTGCAGGATCAATGCCTAACTTGCGCAATGCGATCGGTAAAAGTACCCCTGTTAGTGGCGCTATTAATAAGTTAAGAAGCATGGCAATAGCAACGATGATACCGATGCTGGTGTCATCAAAAAATAGCACTGAAATAACAAATACAACTAATGCCCAAATTACACCATTGATAAAACCGAGCAGAAGTTCTTTAATGAGTAGTGATCGGGTATTTCCAGAATCGATTTGCCCTAGTGCCATACCTCGAATCACCAGTGTGAGTGTTTGGCTGCCAGCGATTCCGCCCATGCTTGGTACAATGCTCATTAATACTACCAGCGCAATGGCAGACTCTAGAGTTTCAGTAAATTGATTAATTACCCAAGCAGCCAAAAACGCCGTGAGTAAGTTGGTACCTAGCCAAATGGCACGACGTTTTACACTTGGAATGACCGAGGCAAACAAATCTTCTTCTTCATTTAAGCCTGCCATACTCATCATTGAATGTTCAGCTTCATCACGTATTACATCGACCACGTCATCAATGGTTATTCGCCCCAATAAGTTTCTATTGTCATCAACGACTGGTGCTGAAATTAGGTTTCTATCTTCAAATAAGCTGGCAACCTCACTACTTGGCATATTGGCAGGAATCGCTGATTGTTGATCATCCATTATCGTATTAACGGTTGCATCGGGTTGGCTGGTTAGAAGTATTGAAATAGGCAAAATACCTAGATATTTATTATATTTATCAATAATGATTAAGGAGTCAGAGTGCGTGGGTAGCTTATCTTGCATGCGAAGATAGCGTAAAACAACATCGACGCAGACATTAGCGCGGGTAGTGATTACGTCGGTATTCATCATGCCGCCAGCAGTATCTTCATCGTAGGCTAACACAGCTTCGACACGTTCGCGTTGCTGGCGGCTCATGCCTGAGAGTGTTTGCTCGATTAAGCGGTTAGGTAAGCCTTGTAAAAAATCTGCAACATCGTCTACTTCAAGATCTTTAACAGCTTCAACGAGATCATCAGACGCCATTTCATCAACTAGGCTAGCACGTGCTTCTTCGCCAAGTTCAATTAAGGTTTCACCTTCATTTTCAGGCTCTACAAGATCCCAGAGGTAACGACGACGAGCAGGAGGCGATGATTCTAGTAGGTGAGCAATCTCAGCGGGGTGCATGGCATTTAGCATGCTTTGTAATTGGGATAAGGACCCCGACTCGATGGTGCTTCTTAAACGTGTGAGTCGTTGTTCTGTATTTTGATGGAGCTGATGAGTCATGCCAACAAGTGCAGGTGGATTGAGTTGGGCGTAGTTTACCAGTAAATCTATTTAGAAAAGTGGCTTTATTTATTAAACTTGAATCTGCATTGAAGTCACGGTCTCAGGTAATATTTTTGCTACGAAAGCTCTCTGTGTTGGACAATAATATTATCTTTGTAAATACTACCAAAATGCTTTGCAAGTTGCTCAATAAGGTAGACTGAGCGGTGATGTCCACCGGTGCAACCAATCGAGATAGTTAAGTATGCGCGTTGGCTTTTTAGAATTTCTGGTATCCAATCTTCTATAAATGAGGTGAGGTCTTGCTCCATTTTTTGCACAAGCTTTTGCGATGATAGCCAGTCAATTACTTCCTGTTCCTGTCCAGTGTGTGAGCGTAACTCAGGTACCCAATACGGATTTGGCAAACAACGTACATCAAATAAATAATCAGAATCCCTAGGGGTACCGTACTTAAAACCAAAGCTTTGGAATAACAGTGAAACTGATTGTCTTTCGGCGCCACAAATTCGAGTTCTTATTTGGCTAGCTAACTCGTAAATATCTGTGATACTAGTATCAATTTTAAGATCAGCTATTTTTCGAACCGGAGAGAGTAATTCATACTCTTTAGCAAGCGAGTCTTTTAACGTTCTCTCTGAATTAAACAAAGGGTGTTTACGGCGTGACTCATCAAAACGTTTTAGTAACACGGCTTTACCAGCGTATAAGTAAAGGATATCTGTTTTAAAGCGGTCTTTTAGTTGCTGTACCTGCTCAGGAAAGAATTCAAGAAACTTTCCGTTCACATCACTTCTTACATCAATACCGATAGCTACTTTTTTTTGTTCGGTTAATGCGCTTGTTTCGAAAACAGTTTCAAGAAACTCTAAGGGTAAGTTGTCAATACAGTAATAACCTTGGTCTTCAAGCGTGTGTAGCGCGAGTGACTTTCCTGCTCCAGACATTCCGCTGACGATTACTACATGCATTATTAATTTAAACTCTTCTGTGTTGTTTGATGGGAGGCTGTAAGGTTAATAAGGAGTTAAAGTGCTGGCTTAAAAACTCTGGGTTTTTAGATTTTATAAGGCTATGAAGTTTATCACTAATAGCGAGTGTTTGAGTCATGTTTTTGATGATGTGGGTATAGTCCATTCGTAGTTCTTCAGGTATCAGTAAGGCTAAAAAAATAGAAATACCCTTATTATCGATGCTATCGGTTGTCATTAAAGGCTTTTTTAAAACTAATAAAGCAGCTCGTGGATAAATTATTTCAATATGGGCGCGAGGTAGCGCAATTTCATTTCCGATACTGGTGTTTCCTAGCTTCTCACGTTGAATGAGTGCATCAAAAATACGGTGGGCTGAAATTTCACTTTGTCCTTCTACTAACAACTTAGTTAATAAATCAAAAATATGTTTTTTACTGACAGATTTTTTAATAAATTTTATTCGTTCTGGTAGAAGAATAGGGGGCGTTCTTTCAGTCATCAAGTCACTTTTTATATATTTCGTAAGCAAATGATACGTGTTTTTTGGTCTTTTTTAAAAGTTTAATTGTTGATTATTACACTTATTAGCGCCTTTGACATTAAAATGATTAATGCAAAGGCGTTTTTGTTAGTTAATTGCTAAGTTACGGTGGCACCCTTCATTACGGTGATGGCTGCGTAATTTTTCTTTATGTTTTAAAATTTGTCTATCTAATTTGTCAGCTAAAGCATCAATAGCCGCATACATATCATGCCCCGATGCATTAGCAAAAATATGATTGCCACTGACATTTAATGAGGCTTCTGCTTTATTGCTGTGTTTTTGTGTTTCTAGAATAATATGGATATTTAGCACTTGGTCAAAATGTCGTTTTAAGCGGGTAACCTTATCTTTGATGTAATTATTAAGTAGAGGGGTTACGTCGATGTGATGACCGGTTATATCTAACTGCATTGTATACTCCTTTTCTAGGTTATTGCGAATCCACTGTCTTGGAAGCCCTTCCAAGGTGGTCGCTGTGAAGTGGAATTAACTATTACTTATAACTTTACCCTCATGCAAAAACCTTGCGGTCATGGGATGATGGTATCGTTAATGCTTCACGGTACTTGGCGACAGTACGTCGCGCTACGTTGATTCCCCGCTCTTTGAGCAGGTTTGTCAATTTGTTGTCACTTAGCGGTTTAGCAGGGTCTTCGTTGTCGATCATCTTCTTGATCATGGCACGAATTGCTGTTGCTGAGCACTCTCCGCCCGTATCAGTACTGACATGGCTAGAGAAAAAATGTTTGAATTCATAGATACCACGCGGTGTATGCATGAATTTATGCGTGGTTACGCGTGATATTGTTGATTCATGCAGGCCTAGTTGATCGGCTAAATCCTTTAATACCATTGGCTTCATGGCTTCATCGCCATACTGTAAAAAAGCTTGTTGACGTTCAATGATAGCTTCAGCAACATTCACAATGGTATGGTTGCGATTATCAAGACTTTTAATAAACCAGCGCGCTTGTTGTAAATTATCTTTTATATAGCGTGTAGCTTCTTGCTGCTGGCTGGGATTAGTAGCAGTGTTAGAGACTTGTGTGTTTTCTTTATTTAGCATATCTGCGTAATAATGATTAACTTGTAATTCGGGTTGGATATCGCTATTGAGTGAAATTCTCCAGCGCCCGTTTGTTTTTCTAACATAGATATCAGGGGTAATATAGTCCGCTGACTCCGTGCTAAATATTTTCCCTGGTTTTGGGTCAAAGCTACGTATTAATGTCATCAATGTTTCTAGTTTTGATGAGCTTAAACCCAAGGATCTTTTTATACCTGTATAATCCCTTTTTTCGAGTAAGTCCAGATTTTTTGATAAAAGGCATGCTGCTTTTTTATACAAAGGGTGATTTTTAGCCGATTTGTTTAATTGCAATAATAAACATTCACCGAGGTCCCTAGCAGCAATACCCGTAGGGCCAAGGTTTTGTACAAACGTAAGCACGGCTTCAACCTCATCAAAATCAATGAGTAGTGAGTCTGATAGCGAATCAAAGACTTGTTCAAGATTTTCGGTTAGATAGCCATCGTCATTGATGTAGTCAATAATTAAGCGGGCAATGGCTTTGTCTTGAACGCTTAGGTTGCTCATATCAACTTGCCAGAGGAGGTGATCATGTAGCCCTTCTGGGTTACTGTGCATGGTTTCTATAAAATCAGAACTACCTGATTCTGAAGCGGTGTTTTTTACCTTCCAGGCTGGGTCATAAACATCATCCCACTCAGCATCAATGTTGAGTTCTTCAGGAATAGTCTCGGTTAGCGTACTGTTTGATTCTATTTCACTGGGAGTCGGATCATCAGCACGCTCATCTCCGACTTTCTCGAGTAGCGGGTTAGATTCTAAAACTTCTTGAATCTCCTGTTGTAACTCAACTGAAGAAAGTTGTAAAAGACGGATAGCTTGCTGTAATTGAGGTGTCATGGACAAGGACTGTCCAAGCTTTATGCTGAGTCCTTGTTTAATCATCGTTGTTATTATTTTTAAGCATCATGGTAAAACTATAGCATGATGACTAAATAAATTAACTAATAATTGATTAATGGTATGATAATTGCTTAATGCTAGAAAAACATGGCTTATAAGGTTTGTTATGGCTTGAAAGAACTGATGGGCGCTAAAGTTTAAAATCTTTGCCGAGATAAATTTCACGAACCAACTCGTTACTCAAAATATTCTCGGCGGTACCTTCGGCAATGATAACCGAGTTACCTAAGACGTAAGCACGATCACAAATACTTAGTGTTTCTCGAACATTGTGATCTGTGATTAATACGCCAATGCCGCGATTCTTTAAATGAGTAACAATTTTCTGGATTTCTAAAACTGAAACAGGGTCAACCCCTGCAAACGGCTCATCCAGTAATATAAAGGCAGGGTCTGTGGCTAAGGCACGGGCAATTTCAACGCGGCGACGCTCGCCACCTGATAAACTGATGCCTAGGCTGTCTCTAATATGAGTGACTTGGAATTCTTCGAGTAAGCTTTCTAACTTATCGTAGCGTTGTTGTTTGTTTAAGTCTTTGCGGATTTCTAAAATGGATAAGATATTATCTTGGACGGTTAGTTTGCGAAAGATACTGGCTTCTTGTGCCAAATAGCCGACCCCATGACGGGCTCGAAGATGCATGGGTAGTTTCGTTAAATCAGTTGATGTATCACCATCGGTTAAGCTAACCGTGCCTTTATCACAAGCTACTAAACCAACGACCATATAAAAACAGGTGGTTTTACCCGCACCGTTTGGGCCTAATAAACCGACCACTTCAGCGCTGTTGATATGCATCGATACGCCTTTGATGATATCGCGTTTACCATAGCTTTTATGGAGGTTTTCAGCTGCTAGAGTTGCCATTTACTTTGCTTTATTACTTGGATAAAAAATTGCTTTAACACGCCCAGATTTTGCTTTTTTTGAAGTTTTTCCCGCTTTTAATTCACCGGTACTAATTGAATACTCAATGTGATTGCTATTAAAGGTGTCGGTATGCTGTGATAAAGAGGCATTGCCATCCATGATTAAACGCTTGGCTTTTACTTGATATTGGATATGTTTAGCGCTTCCTCGGGCTAGTTTTCCATCATCCATTTTTTGTTGAAATTTCACAGGAAAGCCTTTGGCCGTTATTTTTGAAATTTCATTATTGGGTGCATTAATTTCGATGCGGTTGGCCTTGATTTGTAGTGATCCCTGTACAATTGAGACATTACCTTCGTAAACCGCCAGTCCTTTGGTTTTATTAAATAACACACTATCAGCATTAATATGCACGGGTTGCTCAATATCGCTTTTTAACGCGAATGCAGGATTTATTATAAGAAAGAGTGATAAAATCACTAAGCGCGTGATTCTATCGAGCGGGTTTAAATTCAATGTGTACATTGGAGTGAATCCTCAGTGCTTGTTCATTCAGTTTACTGCTAAAACCTGTGCCTTCAAGTTGTCCAAAATCTGTCTTCAGTATAACTTTAGATTTTGATGAAAGCTCTTTTTTTAAAGGGTCGAAAACTAAATCACTGCTGGTTAGCTGAAACTCTTCTCGCTTATTGCCCCCCGCTTTATTTAAACTAACGTTACCAGTGAGTTTGATAAGCGCACCTTCATCGGTTTGTATGGCTGACTCTGCTTGTAGTGAAACAATTCCTCCATCGCTATCTGTGGCAGTAATAAAGGGGTTGAATATTTCACTGTGCCCTGAGGATTGTTGATGCGTCAAATTTTGTGCTTTTAATAGATAACGCATCGAGCCATCGGCTTGTGTGTTGAGTAGGGTGAAGTCGCTTAGGTAGTAATCAATTTTCTTGGCATTTTGCGGGAGGATAATATCTTTGTACGATTTCCAGCTGGAGTTGAGCCACGTAAAGCTCAGTGCAATAACAATAGCGATAATTAAAAATGTGAGTCCGCCTTTATTCATTGTTTGCTATTTTACGATGTAGTCTTGATAAAGCTGATCTAACTTGCCCTGTGAAGACAGTAAAAACTCACATACTTCACGTACTGCACCCTTGCCCCCGGCTAAATCAGTTACCCAATCGCAGTTGTCTTTTACAAACCAGTTTGCATCATTTACCGCAATTGAAAACCCGACTTGACTCATAATGGGTAAATCAATCACATCATCACCAACATAGGCTATTTGCTCTTTCGTATAACCCGTCTTTTTAAGTAAATCGGCGTATGCGGGGAGCTTGTCACGATAACCTTGGTAGATTAAATCTGGGTTGATTTTTAGGTTTTCAGCACGGTGTTTTAAAAGCTCAGAGGTTCTCCCTGTAATTAATGCAACTTCAATATCATTTTCTAATAACAGGCGAATGCCGTGACCATCTTTTGAGTTAAACGCTTTGTATTCGCTACCTGAATTGTCAAAATAGAGGCTACCATCAGTGAGTACGCCATCGACATCAAGAATGATGAGTTTAATTGTTTTTGCTAATGCTTCGGGTTTCATAAATATCTCTATACTATGCCGGCTTTTAACAAGTCATGCATGTGGATGATTCCAATGACGAGGTTTTTACTATCTACCACAGGCAACACCGTTATTTCTTTTTCTTGCATTAAGTTAACGGTATTAATGGCAAGCTCGTCGGGTATTGTTGTTAAACAACTCTGATGACAAATATCACCGATAGCCGCAGATGTTAAATCAATGCCTTCTTCAAAACAGCGGCGTAAGTCACCATCGGTAAATATCCCAAAGAGTTTATTGTGTGAGTCAGCAACAACGATGGCGCCAAGTTTTTTACCAGTCATTTCTAAAATAGCCTGTTTCAAGGGCGTATCAGGCAAGCATAGTGGGATATTATCATTTTGATGCATAATGTCCTTAACATGAACCAAGAGTCGCTTACCCAAGCGCCCGCCGGGGTGAGAACGTGCAAAATCTTCCGCAGTAAAGCCACGTGCTTCTAATAAGGCTACTGCCAAAGCATCACCCATGACTAAGGTGACAGTAGTGCTTGAAGTGGGCGCCAAGCCCATGGGGCAGGCTTCTTTTTCAACCGCAATATCCAGGTGGTAATCAGAGATGCTTGCTAATGGCGATGTAATATCACCTGACATAGCAATGACTGTTGCGCCAAGGCGTTTAACTAAAGAGGCAAGGGTGAGTACTTCTTCGGTTGTGCCGGAGTTTGAGATAGCAACCACTACATCATCGCCCGTAATCATACCTAAGTCGCCGTGTAAGGCTTCCCCTGGATGAACAAAAAAAGCAGGGGTTCCGGTGCTAGCAAGGGTTGCAGCAATTTTGTTGCTAATATGCCCTGATTTTCCCATGCCTGAAATAATGACCCGACCTTTGCAAGCAAGGATCGCGTTGCAAGCCTGCACGAACTGCTCATTTAAGCGTTCTTTAAGTGCTGTAATTGCCTCAATTTCAGCATCAATAACCGCACGTGCAAGACCGATAAAATCGTGTTTTGTGGTGCTTTTTGCAGTATTGTTTGTGGTGTTAGGTGAGTCAGCGTTCATTAACTATCCTGAGTGATTAGATCCTAGCCAGCAGTTGTTTGAAAATAAATTAAGCCTTCATAAGCAATAAATAGAGCAAATAAAACAGTACCTTTTGCGGCTGTAATTTTATAGCGACTGCTTGCAAAACAACCAAAGCTAAAAACAAGTAAGAGCACGGTCAAGCCTAGCATAATTGGCATATCTCTGGATAATAAACCTTCGGGTAGGGGAGATAATGGGCTTATTAAACCGGGTATGGCGAGTACAGCTAAAGTATTAAAGAGGTTTGAGCCAACAATATTACCAACAGCTAGATCATGCTCGCCTTTGCGAGCACTGCTCATGGTTGCAGCTAGCTCAGGGAGGCTTGTACCGATGGCGACAATGGTTAAACCAATGACTAACTTACTGACCCCGAGTTGAATGGCAATGTTTGAAGCACCCCAAACCAATAATTTAGAGCTGATTAATAAAATACCTAAGCCAACAATCGTCCAAATAATAGAGCTATTGAGCGGTTGTTTTTCAGGTAGTTCTTCAATAGTATCATCAATTAACGGGTCATGCGTTTTCGACTCTTTTCTTGCAGATGAAATCATCCATGTCAAGATAATAGCTAAAACAATTAATAAGATGATGGCATCTGAACGAGAAAATGCATTATCCATCAGAAGCACCCAAGCAAGTACCGCAGACGCTAATACTAACGGAAGTTCTTTTCTTAGTAATTGAGACTGAACGGGTAATACAAACAACATCGCAGTTACCCCTAAAACCAAAGTGATATTGGTAATGTTTGAGCCAATTGCATTGCCTAATCCAAGCCCTGGGCTGCCTTCTAAAGCGGCGGCGGCAGAGACGAGCATTTCTGGCGCAGAAGTTCCCAAGCCAATAATTAACATGCCGACTATCAACGGAGAAACCCCCATTATTTGCGCAATGCTGGAAGCACCATCAACAAATTTATCGGAACTCCAGATGAGTAAAACCAGCCCGACAAGAATCGCCGCAGAAAAAAGTAGCATAAAAAGTTTTCTTTTGTTTTTTAGATTGAAGAATTATACAGAAAACTTAGAGCGGGTAAGTCACTTTCACTGTTTTTTTGAAAATAGCGATAGATAGATGTGCTCAAGGGCCCCCAGATTATTAGCTTGCCAGAACTTAGCTAGGGTGTTTAAACATTACGCTGTCAGACTAGCAAATAGTGTTGGTAATTTCTCTGGCAATTTATCTACATTGTCAATAACGGTGTAATTATTCTCACCAAAAATACGTTTTACATAACTGTCTGCATTAGGATCTAGCGTTAAACAATACGTTAGTACGCCAGTGCTATATAACTCTTCCACGGCCTTTTTAGTATCATGGCGTAGATGTTGAGGATCACGCTCATCAATATCCGCAGGCTCTCCATCTGTTACTAACAAAATTAGCTTACGTTTTTCTTGTTGCTTATGTAAATGATGCCCCGCATGACGTAGTGCCGCTCCCATCCGGGTCGATAAACCGCCTTGCATACCTGCTAAACGAGATTTTGCATCGTCATCAAAATGCTGATTAAAATCTTTATAGCGATAATACTGCACATCGTGTCGTCCATCAGAAGCAAAACCGTGTAAGGCAAACGGATCTCCGATACCTTCAATTGCAGTAGCGACTAAGGTTGCGGCTTCACGAGTAAGTTCAAGTACGGTTTTATCAGAACCCGCCATTTTTTCATTGGTTGATTCCGATAAATCCAGTAGCACAACAACGGATAAATCACGCGTTTTTAATACATTACGCATGGTGATACGTGGGTTAGGTTGCTCTCCCATCCGAATCGATATCATCGCATCGACAGCGGCATTAATATCAATTTCATCACCATCTTCCATACCGCGTTGGCGTTGCACGCCTTCGGGGGTTAGTAGATCGATAATCTGACGGATACGATGAGCGATAGGTTTGTGCTCTATTAAAATGTCATCAATTAATTCGGGGTCTGCTTTGGGTTGACGACGTTCAAACACAGTTGCCCAATCGGGACGATGTAACTGAATTTGGTAGTCCCATTCTTGATAATGGAACGGGTCTGAAATCGGCTCTTTTCCCCACGCCTCATTAAAACTGGCTGCATCATCGGTTAAATCGTCTTCGTAAAAACGCATAACATCTTTACACACCCAAACTTCTTGTGCATCGTCACCAGCTAACTCACAGTCTACTTCGTGTGCCATCATTAATGGGCTTACATCACGGCGCACTTGTTTCTGGCTGGCAGACACATATTCAAAACCTGCTTCACCATGAAATTCTGCAAAATGCCAAACAATGCGGTTATCATCACGATAGGGAATACGGTGGCGTTCTAAAATGCGCAAACTGGGGACGGCTCTTCGACCGGTAAAAATATTAAATAACTCAACACCCATCATCCATGAGAAATTATTATCATCTTGTTTCTCTTCAATTTCAGCATGGAACTTTTGGGCAAACTGGTTGAGCTGTTCATCATCAGAGGTGACACTGCTATCAAGCAACATTAGTGCCATATGCTCTAATACTGCAACGGTTTCATGTTCGATAGGTTCTTCAAAATCTAACGTCATCAGCGTTTTCCAGAGCTTTTTTAGGCCTGGAAAAGCATTCACTGCTTTGTATTCAACACGAGCATCTTCAACAAGCCCGATGAAAAACATTTGCGCGGGGCTTAGTTCTTCACCTGAAATTGCACTATCGGAATAACATAAATGAGATGCCATGTGCGCCGCGGTTGCACGGTATAACTCCAAACCTGCGACGAGTACTTCATCATCAACTTTAATGTCATCAACTGCATCTGGCATAAACAGGATGTTGCCTTCAACATAGGGACGAAAGTCAGCAAAATCAGCACCAGTAGGACGTAAGAAAAAATCACGTCCCCAAAGTGCACGAAGATAAAAATTCAGCTTTCGTTGTACTTTTACAAACAAAACTCCACGACGCTCTTTCTCAAGCATGGCGCGACTGTCTTGGGATTCTAAATTAAAGTATGAGGTAAGATTATTAAAATCACGACGATACGCTTGAGCACCAAAGTTAGCCCATCGACGCAGACCACTTAAGGTTAATTTAGAAAGCAGCTCATCAATATGATTCAACATCGGGCGTAAACCACGCGATGCGGTTGAAGCTAATTGATGAATCAGAGTAAGATAACCTCTTACAAGTGAGGCATCCCCTAAACGTCGAGAGGCAGCAGGTAAACTTGATAATAGTAGAGAAATCACTTCGCCAGAGGTCATTGAAGATAACTTCATGGCAGCATTAACCACATCAGGGATAATATCTTCACCACACTCTTTGGCAACCATTGGAATCTCTTCCAAATAGGTAATCACCAAATCATTGCCACGTCCTAAATTACACAGTGCTTTTGCACCATCCATGTAATCACCAAGACCAGCGGGTGACATAATACGGGTTGCTTCATGAAAGGTACTCTCTAGTACATCTTTCACTTCTGGAGCTGCTTCCTCCAAAAATTCTGCGTAATCTTCTAGCTGAATAGACATTTTTGTTTTCCGTTAATTATTAATCTACACACTGTGCAACGACTCTGTGCGAACGAATAACAGTTTTAACCAAAGAATGTTTGCACGGCTGCATTTAAAGTATCTCGCATATCAGGATCATCCGTTAACGGTGTAACCATTGTCATACTACACGCCACCTCTGCTTCAACACCGCTACCAATGAGTTGTGCCGCATAGACTAATAAACGCGTTGATATGCCTTCATCTAAACCATGACCTTTAAGGTTACGAGCGCGATGTGCAATTTGTACTAACTTACCCGCAGTTTCTTTATCAATACCCGCTTCTTTGGAAACAATCGATACTTCTAATTCTTCTTCTGGGTAATCAAAGTCCATCCCACCAAAGCGCTGTTTAGTTGATTGCTTTAGGTCTTTCATTAAACTCTGGTAGCCAGGGTTGTAGGAGATTACCAGCTGAAAATCAGGGTGCGCTTCAACTTGCTCACCTTTTTTATCCAGTGGCAATACACGACGGTGATCGGTTAAGGGATGAATCACAACCGTGGTATCTTGTCGTGCTTCAACAACTTCGTCCAAATAACAAATGGCACCAATTCGTGCTGCTGTTGTTAATGGGCCGTCTTGCCATTTTGTACCGTCTTTATCAAGAAGAAAGCGTCCCACTAAATCAGAAGCAGTCATATCTTCATTACAAGCTACGGTGATGAGCGGTTTTTTTAATTTCCACGCCATGTATTCTACAAAACGTGATTTACCACAACCTGTTGGCCCTTTAAGCATCATCGGCATACGTACACCGTAAGCGGCTTCATAAAGAGATACTTCCTGATTGGTCTCTTCGTAGTAAGGTTCTTTATTAATGATGTATTGGTTTGGATCTACTTTTATATCAGACATAATATTCTTCCATATTTATCACATGAATTAGATAGGCTTGATAAGTGTTTTATTTGCCAACATGCTAGGTGTAGACACTAAAACAATTATGAAGCGTATCGTTATTAATTTGCGTTGTTGTGAGGTTAAGCTACCTAAATGATAAGTCGTGTTATTCGTCTTCATCACAGGTTTCATCTTCACCAGACCAACCGGCAGCTTTAGCATCTTCAAACGCTTGACCATGAATTTTCTGATGACGCTCTTTCAAGTTTTCAGGTAGATGGCTGACTAAACAACCGTATTTATCCCATTCCGTATTCACTTTTTGTAATAAAGCATCAATTCTTCCTAGATCCCAACCTTCACAGGTCTCATCATCTGCAACTAATGAAAACACTTTTGCATCACGGATGATTTTTCCGATCGATGTCATACCACCATTTATTTCATTGTTCAGACCGATATATTGATTTGGTTTTGCCATTATAAATTTCTGCTTTATTTTAAATTAACAACTAAATAAAAAACCCTGACTTAAACTAACAAGAAACATTAGCAAGTCAGGGTTTTCATCGTAATACCTGACTATCTAATTAGACAGTTTTACCACGATGAACAACCATGGCAGTACCTGCACATTGTGCGAAGTTATCAAGCCCTAATAAACGAACATGATTTGCTGGGTGTGCTGTTTTACACGCTTCAATTTCTTTTAAAACAACATCAACATCAGTCTCACCAAATAAAGGTAACTTCCACATGTACCAGTAGTTACTGATCGCATTCTCTGGCTCTGTATGTTCAATTACAGGATTCCAGCCTTTATCTAAAATGTACTGAATTTGAGTACGGGTTTGTTCTTCAGTCAGATCGGGTATGTATGAAAAGGTTTCAAACTTACGGCTATCTGCGTTACCTATGCTTGATGCATAATCTTGCACGTCACTCATAGTATTTCTCCAATATAATTAATTATTAAATGATAAAAAGTTCTTAGTCTATTTGCCGCCTCTAGCCTTGGAAAACCAAGACCAGAGAGAATATGGCAATAACTAATTACTTATGAGCAACGTCCAGCTTATCCACTGTATCGAACTCAAACTTGATTTCTTTCCAAGTTTCCATCGCAATCTTAAGCTCAGGGCTATGCTTCGCAGCATTAGTAAGGATGTCCTTACCTTCTTTCTCAAGCTCACGACCCGAGTTACGTGCCTCAACACATGCTTCAACCGCAACACGGTTAGCTGCTGCACCAGCTGCATTACCCCAAGGGTGACCTAATGTACCACCACCAAACTGAAGACAAGAGTCATCACCGAAGATGTTAACTAGTGCAGGCATATGCCATACGTGGATACCACCCGATGCTACTGGGATAACACCAGGCATTGAACCCCAATCTTGGTCGAAGAAGATACCGCGTGAACGATCTTCTTTGATGTATGAATCACGCATAAGGTCAATCCAACCCAATGTCGCTTCACGATCACCTTCCAGCTTACCAACAACCGTTCCAGAGTGAAGATGATCACCACCAGATAGGCGAAGGATTTTAGTTAGAACACGGAAGTGAATACCGTGGTGCGGGTTACGATCAAGTACCGCATGCATTGCACGGTGAATGTGTAACAACATACCGTTGTCTTGACACCATTGTGCTAACTGAGTATTTGCAGACCAACCACCGGTGATGTAGTCATGCATGATGATTGGTGCGCCAATTTCTTTCGCGTATTCCGCACGCTTCATCATTTCATCTGATGTTGCTGCCGTTACGTTTAAGTAGTGACCTTTACGCTCACCTGTTTCTGCTTCTGCTTTATGGATAGCTTCCATAACGAAATCAAAACGTGCTCTCCAACGCATGAATGGTTGCGAGTTTACGTTCTCATCATCTTTAGTGAAATCAAGACCACCACGCAGACCTTCATAACAAGCGCGACCGTAGTTCTTTGCTGATAAACCAAGCTTAGGCTTGATAGTACAACCTAAAAGAGGACGACCATATTTATTTAAGATATCACGCTCTTGTTGAATGCCCTGAGGTGGACCATTACATGTCATAACATAAGCAATCGGGAAACGAATATCTTCAAGACGTAGAGCACGTAATGCTTTAAATCCGAATACGTTACCTACCAATGAAGTCATTACGTTTACTACCGAACCTTCTTCAAAAAGGTCAATTGGGTATGCGATAAACGCGAAGAAACAAGTATCATCACCTGGTACATCTTCGATTGCGTATGCACGACCTTTGTAGTAATCAAGATCAGTCAATAAGTCAGTCCATACTGTAGTCCAAGTACCTGTTGAAGACTCAGCGGCAACTGCTGCTGCAATCTCTTCACGTGGCACACCATCTTGTGGGGTTACTTTAAAACAAGCCAGAATATCCGTGTCTTTTGGGGTGTATTCTGGCATCCAATAAGTTTCGCGGTATTCTTTTACACCCGCATCATATTGCTTAGCCATAGTTTAATTCCTGTTAGTTAATAATCAGTCGATTTCTCGAATAACAGATAGTGCGCCAACCGAACTATAAATAAAACTAAGACTTTAGTGTGTGTAAAATAAGATATTCTTATGTATTAGGTGGTTTTTAATACATCGAAAAAAACTGACTATTTATTATTTATTTCTGTTTTACAGGAAATATTTATTTGCGCACTATTGATAAGCAAACATCGGAAAGAGATGTTTCAATATAACGATTTATTATATTTAAACAGGTAAAGCTGCTTGATTATTACTTGTTATTTGAGCTGAGCAAGCTCTCTTGAAGAATTCCTTTGAAATTTAAAGATTACATAAAAGATGCCACATATATCACTTCGCCAAATTCGTATTTTTGATTCAGTAGCGCGCTATAAAAGTCATACACGTGCAGCTGAAAAGCTTTATATGACCCAGCCCGCTGTCTCTATGCAAATGAAACAGCTTGAGGAAAACTTAGGTATTGAACTCTTTGAGCGACAAGGTCGATCTTTATCATTAAGTCATTCAGGAAGAAAACTTCGAGAGTACAGTAACCATATTATAAATGCATTCGACAGCATGATTGACTTCGCAGATAAAGTTAAGGGTTGTCATACGGGGCATTTAACAATTTCTGTCGCTACAACAGCGAATCATTTCACTACACGAATTCTTTCTGCTTTCTCCGAGAAATACCCCGATATAACGATAAGCTTAGATGTAACTAATCGCCAAAGTATTTTACGGCAACTTGATAACTTTGAACCAGATATGGTGATTATGGGGGAGCCGCCTAAAGGACACGGCTTACTTTCAGAGCAATTTATGGCGAATCCATTGGTTATTATTGCGCCACCTAATCATCCTTTGCTAACAAGTAAAAAGCCACTCACTATTAAGCATTTAGATGGCGAAAAATTTGTGGTGAGAGAGAAAGGTTCTGGTACCCGCGAGTGTATAGAGCGGCATTTTAAACAATCAGGAATCTGCTGTGCAACAACACTTGAAATGACCAGTAATGAAGCAATTAAACATGCGGTTTCAGCAGGCTTTGGATTAGGTATTGTATCGCTTCATACGATAGAGTTAGAACTTAAAAATAGGCACTTGAGTATTTTGGATGTGGCAGGTTTCCCTCTTGAGAGACATTGGCATCTAGTCACTCGTCAAGGCAAAGCTATATCTCCTGTAGCTGAAGCTTTTAGAAATTTTTTGCTTGAAAAGGCTGAGCAATATGTGTCTCAAAAGTAGTCTTATTTGTTATTCTACGTTCACCTATATTTTCTGTTGATAATAGACGGGTAATTCTTCTTTGCTATGATTGTATTTAACTCGAATAAATCGATGTTTTATATAAAGTCTCAGAATTTTTACGAAGTTTACTATGATTAACTATAAGCATTTGCGTTATTTCTGGATGGTAGCTAAAGAAGGTAGTATCGCTAAAGCCAGTAAATTATTGTTTCTTGCGCCACAAACAATCAGTGGACAACTGACTCAATTAGAAGAGCAGCTTGGCGTCCGGCTTTTTGAAAAATCGGGACGAAATTTAAAACTCACTCAAAGTGGCAAAATTGTACAGAGCTATGCCAATGATATTTTTTCATTGGGTAATGAGCTTCAGGAAATTATTCATAATAAACCGTCTAAAAGAATCCCACATTTAAAAGCCGGTATTGCAAATACTATCCCGAAATCTATTGCTTATCATTTATTGGAGCCTGTTCTTCATCTTGATGAGCCAATGCGCATTATCTGCCGTGAAGATAACCTATCAACATTATTAAATGAACTCGCTGAACATAAGTTAGATATTGTTATTTCTGATCGAGCTATGCCGAGTAGTAAAGGAATCAAAGGCTTTAATCATAATCTTGGTAAATGCGGAATAACTTTTTTTGCAACCGAATCTTTGATTGATACGATGAAAGGCAACTTTCCTCAATGCTTAGATAAAATGCCGTTGCTTTTACCTGGTGAGACTTCATCAATAAAAAACAAACTGATGCTTTGGTTTCGTAATAAAAATATTTTCCCTTATATTTTGGCAGAGTTCGACGATGGTTCCTTAATGAAAGCATTTGGGCAAAAAGGCGCAGGTATTTTCATTGCTCCATCAATCACAGCGAAAGAAGTAGAGGCTTCGTATAATGTTAAAATAATTGGAGAAACCGATGATGTTGTGGAAACATTTTATGCTATTTCTATTGATCGTAAAGTAAAGCATGTGGGGGTAGTAACGATTTTAAGTAATGCACGTGAACAATTCTTTCTATCGAGTGATATGTAGACTATTTCTTCTACACTTATTTGACGTTTGAGGTAGAAAGCAAAAAGCCCTGATACTTGAAAAGTAACAGGGCTTTTTTTATATCATAAATTAAACGAATTGTTTACTTATGAACGCCTAGCTTCTCTCTCCAACCTGGGTAAAGTTGGTCAGCATCGCCTGGGAATGACTCAAAAGCACGAGCAAATTCATTGTGCTCTTTAGCAAATTCAATAGGGTCTGCACCTGCTTTCCAACACTCAAATGCTTGACGTAGTGACTTCGCACCCGCTGCAGGTGAGTCGATATGACCGTAAGAACCACCACCAGATGTGTTGATTAGGTTACCGTGGCCTAGGTTCTCGAAGAATCCAGGAAGACGAAGCGCGTTCATGCCACCAGAGATGATGGGTGTAGTCGGCTTCATTCCGTACCACTCTTGGTGGAAGAAAGGGCCATCTGCACTATCTTGCTCGATCATGTAGGCGATATTTCTATCATCAGCACCACCTTCCATTTTACCGTAACCCATTGTACCTACGTGGATACCTGAGGCTCCCATAAGACGAGAAAGTTTAGCAAGAACAAATGCCGTGTAACCACGAACTGATGAAGGTGAAGTGATCGCACCGTGACCCGCACGATGGTAATGTAAGTACTGTGATGGGTAGTTACGACGAGCAGTAGTAACCATGCCACAACCACCCACATAACCGTCAACCAAGAATGCAACGTGATGCGCGTTCTCGCCGAAAGTTTCTAAGATGTAGTCTGCACGAGCACACATTTCGTGATGATCGTCAGCGGTGATATTAGCAGAGAATAATTTAGCTTCGCCTGTTTCGTCTTGAGCGCGTTTCATTGCATCAGCAACAAGAGGCGTTACATCTTTCATGCGTGCGTAAATTTGGTTTCCTTGTGGCTCATCGTTCTTGATGAAGTCACCACCCAGCCAGAACTGGTAAGCAGCTTCTGCAAATGGCTTAGGACGAAGACCTAGTTTAGGCTTAATGATAGTACCCGCGATGTAACCACCGTTTTCACGTGGACGGCCAAGAACATTCCAAAGGTCTGTAATATCAACAGAAGGGCCATCGAAGATATCAAGCATTGCTTTTGGTACATGAAAATCAACCATTTGTGCGCACTGTACATCACCCATGCCTTGGTTATTACCAATTGCAAGTGTAAGGAACGATACAACCATCGCGCGACCGTCAATAAGGTTGCGGTCAAATAAGCCGTTAGGGTAAGCGATCTTCATGATGCCTTTAGCTTCATCAATCTCGTAAACCATTGCATCTAGGTCTTTAGTGAAATCATCAGTGGTTGAAACTTCAACGTTGGTGCCTGTTGATGACTCAGCTGCAAAGTGAGCAGCAGTTTCTAAATAACCACCAAAACCTGGCATTGGTGTCATAGTGTAAGCAACAAGAATGTGCCCACCTTCTTTTATAAGCGTATCTTCGTCAAGACTTAAGTCTGCATAACGACCGGACTGATCCATTTGGAACTCCTTCTTTAATATTAAAATTAGTTATAAGTTGAGACCTTTGCACGAGTCGGATGACGAGTAAAAATGGTTAAAATTCCACTGCTTTTTGTTGAAAAACTCGCTATTAGTTTCGTTTTCCACCTCAATCAGTAAAATTTCACCCGATTTTCTATCGTCACCGACTCGTGCAAAGGTCTCAAATTCTGAACATCTATCAGATTTTCAGTGCGGGAAGTATACAGTTGGTTTAAAATAATTAAAACTGATTAAATAAGATGAAAACATAATTTATGCTTATGCTTAAATATTTTGAAATGAGATGAAAATATGAATATAACACTACGCCAATTACAAATATTTGAATCTGTTGCTCAAACACAAAGCTATACACGCGCGGCTGAAAGTTTATTTATGACGCAACCTGCGGTCTCCATGCAAATGAGACAGCTTGAAGAGACAGTAGGTTTAGATTTGTTTGAAAGGCAAGGTAAAAAAATTGTAATCACTAGAGCAGGGGAGAAATTGCGTAAACACGCCAATATCATCACTGATCGTGTTGAAGTCATGCAAAGCTCAATTGCTAAATTAAAAAAAGTGCAGCATGAGCAGATAAAAATATCAGCAGCCACCACCGCCAACCACTTTGTTACTCATATGATGGCAGAATTTAGTCGTCAGCACCAAGATATTAAAATCACGCTAGATATAACAAACCGTGAAACGTTAGTAAAACAATTACAAAACTATGACCCAGATTTCGTGATAATGGGAGAGCCACCTACTAAGCTTGATTTAGATTCACGATTAATTATGGAGAATCCTCTCATTGTTATTGCGTCTCCTGAACACCCAGTTGTAAAAAAATACAAATCAAAAAATGTACCAATGGATAGGGTGCTTAAAGAATCATTTGTAGTACGTGAAGAAGGCTCGGGTACAAAAGCAGCCATCCGTAGGCACTTTAAAAAAAATGGTTTAGATTTTGTTAGTTCTTACGAAATGAGCAGTAATGAATCCATTAAGCATGCTGTGGTTGCTGGTTTAGGTCTAGGAATCGTAGCATTACATACGATCAAATTAGAACTTGAAGCCGGTAAGTTGATTATTCTAAATGTCGAGAATTTTCCGTTAGAGCGTCATTGGCACTTGGTGTCACGCAAAGGCCGACGATTGTCCCATGCCGCGATTGAGTTTCAGACCTTTATTTTAGAGAGTGCAAGTGATTACCAAAAGGGCTACGAACATTTCCTATAATAAAATCCCCCCAACTTCTTTGAAAAGCTGTTCTATACTCCAAGACTCCAAGCTATTTTGAAGTTAATAGGTTTTTGAAATGAAACAATCTCTGATAAATCTTTGGTATCGAGACACCAAAGAAAGCCCTCTTTATGTTAATGAAACTGCTGTGCGCATTAGAGCAGGTATCCTGCTACTGATTCCCTTATTTTTAGGGTTAACTCTATACGATGTTGTTTATACATCCAAATATCTAGTTGATACAAATACACTTGTAGATACTTATGAAACTAATATGGATGATCATATAATCTACGCTGCAGAGGTTACACATCGAGTGTACGAATATTCATTGCAAACAGGATTAATTTTTTATGTGTTATTTGAATTACTTTCAGGAATGTTTGTATTTACATCTCGGTTTTCACCTTCGATATTCATTAGTAGTTATTTTGCAAAAAATCACCCGCCGGTTTGGAAACCACTTGCACCTAAGCGCTTTGCTTGGACAATTGGCGCACTTGTGGCATGTACGTGTCTAATTTTCTTTAACCCTGATACCTTTGCCGGTTGGGTTAATGCGCTATTTGGGCGGGAACTACTTACGACTACTGAAAATTTTATGCCGAAAGGAACGGGGACAAGTTTAGTCTGGGTTTGTTTAAGTTTTATGTGGCTTGAAACGGTATTTGGTTTTTGTGTTGGTTGCAAGATTCATGCATTGCTAGTCAAAGTAGGAGTGATTAAAGAAGAGTGTGAAGCATGTAATAATCTCGACTGGGACCAAATAGCAAAAAATAAAAATCAGGTTTAGTCTCTATTTATTTTTTGATAGGGGATTTTACACGAGTCAATGATGAAAGAAGTTTGTGCGAAGTTTCGCTTTGAGGCGAGAAAATAATGAAATTTTAGTCATATTTCCTCGTCACTCTAGTCGTACAAAGGCCCTTAAATAGAGTAAACTGATTATTTATCAGATTATGCATAGCAAGAAGTTTAAATGAAATTATTCAAACCTTGGTGTAACCCCTTTTTCTTCGTCGGTTCAGTAGTGCTATTGTTGTCTACAGTGGTCGTAGCTGATTCGGTTTCTTCTGGCTTAGAGAGTGTAGAGAAAAATAAACAGATTCGGCTTTTTAGCACGGAATCAAGTTACGCTGATGTGAAAGATGATCTGTTAGCTGCAATCGAAGAAAGGGGCTTAGTTATTAGTTATATCGCTCACGCGAAAGCGATGTTTGATAGAACGAAAGAGGTTACTGGTGAAAAAGAACCCATTTACGATAACGCTGAAATTCTATTGTTTTGTAAATCTGACCTTTCTTATAATTTGGTAAAAAAGAACCCGCACAATCTTATCTTTTGCCCTTATGCCATCTCATTATATGTTTTACACACTGAGCCTAAGCGTGTGTATTTAAGTTATAAAGAGCAAGATAATTCTCAAGAAGTGACTAAGCCAATTAATGAATTGTTGAAGGGTATTATCTTAGATGCGCTATAACTAGGTCAATCAGGTCGTCCTTAAAGCGATTTAAGTTGCCACTCTATTTTAAATATAATCATTTCTTATCTTTTCATCGCTTTTAATCAGTTTTAATTATTTAAAACAGCTGTATACTTCTTGCATCAAATTTCATTAGGAAGATACACAATGTCACAATCAGAACTAGATATCGAACAATATAAAATCACTGATGAGCCTTATTACGAAGCCCAAGGCGATGAGGTTAAGTGGTATCAAGCAGCGTATGATGCACGTTTGCCGGTGATGGTAAAAGGACCAACTGGTTGTGGTAAGTCGCGCTTTATCGAACACATGGCGTATAAATTAGGCAAGCCGTTAATCACCGTAGCGTGTAATGAAGATATGACTGCCTCAGATTTAGTCGGGCGTTATTTGCTAGATGCAAACGGCACTCGCTGGTTAGATGGCCCATTAACGGTAGCGGCACGTATTGGCGCTATTTGTTATTTGGATGAAATTGTTGAAGCACGTCAAGATACTACGGTTGTGATCCATCCATTAACGGATCACCGTCGAGAGCTTCCTTTGGATAAGAAAGGTGAGATGATCAAAGCACATCCAGATTTTCAATTAGTCATTTCCTATAATCCTGGCTACCAAAGCCTAATGAAAGAGCTAAAACAATCCACCAAACAAAGATTTGTTGCGATGGACTTTGATTATGCACCCGCTAAGGTAGAAGAGGGCATTATTGCTAAAGAAGCTGGTGTGGATGCCGATATTGCTAAAAAGTTGGTAAAAATTGGTGGTGTAGCGCGTAATCTCAAAGGTCATGGCTTAGATGAAGGTATTTCAACCCGTTTATTAGTTTATGCGGCAAGCTTGATGAATCACGGAATCAATCCACAGGATGCTTGTAAGATGGCGCTGGTTCGTCCTATTACGGATGATGCCGATATAAGACAGACTCTTGATCACGCCATAGATTCAGTATTTGCGTAATTTCAATGACAACAACCGAAGAAACAAAAAAACTCCCACCCGAGCTGCAAAATTTTCGCAACCAACTCAAGTGTAGTTTTGAGCAGATTGATGATGTGTTTGAAGAGTGCATTATTGATGCGCAAACGCGACTGACGAATCAAGGCGTTCAAGACTACTTAAAAGGTGCTTCGCTAATTTGTATGATCGGGCGAGGTGTAGAGCCGGTATTGCAGTTTATGGAAATTATTCCTGAGCTTGCCGGTCGTTTAGGCGAAGAGGTTATTACTTTAGTTTCTGATGGGGTGTGGGAAGTATCACGTACCCCAAATGGTGTTGCTATCCCACCGTTTATGGCAACCTTGCAAGAGGCCGGCCGTCGTTTAGGGTCCTTAGAACAATTTGAAAATTATTTGAGTATTTTATTCAGCATGATGGAGCGCACCACAGGCTCTATTCATGGTCATCACACCACGATGCCTAGCCCTGGCTTGCCTGACTTATTGAATCAAATGCCTTATTTATTAAGCCAAATCTCTCTTGAAGGGTTAAAAAATTGGGTTGATTATGGCGTGCATAATTACGGTAACCACCCAGAGCGCCAAATAGATTATTTTACGCTACAATCTGCCGATGCGCGCGCGATGATGCAAAAAGAACGTCATGGCACGTTATTTGCCGATAACGAACGAAACTTGGGTATGTATCTGCAAGGGCTTTGGGAAGATAAAGAATATCTTGTACCCTATTCAACAGGCTTTGATGAATTACGACAGCCAATCCCATATTACGATAAACTCGGTATGCGGATTCCTGATGTATACGATGATTTTATCAAAAACACCGATGGTGATGAAATAACCGTATCAGGTATCAACCGGTATCGTGCTGTACTTGCGCACATGGTCGCGCATCGTCGCTGGAGTTCACAAATTGTGGCGGATAATTTCAGCCCGTTTCAACGCATCTCGATTGATTTATTAGAAGACTCGCGTGTTGAATATTTAGCAATGAAGAAATACCCTGGGTTAAGAAGACTATGGTTATCACTGCATCCCATACCAGTTGAGGGCGAGTGTAACGAAAAGGGTGTGTCGTGTATTCGTCATCGATTGGCGATGCTTTCTTACGCATTGTTAAACCCTGATCATGGTTATCAAGATAAAGATATTTTGATCACCGTTGAGCAGTTCCATAAATTTATGGAAGAGGCCGAAGCCACAGATACAGAAACCACGACCAAAGATATGGTTAATTTGGGGCTCGGTTATATCACGCGAACGCGTCGCCAAGAGGATCAAGCCGCAAAAGTCTTTTTTGATAATACCTTAGTTGATTATCGTGATGATAATCGTGCCATGTGGGTGTTTATTGAAGAAGGTGATGATGAAGAGCAGTTTGAAAACGAACCTAATAAGTCTGAAGATGAAGAAGAAATTCCCGCACTGCCACCACGCCATTACCCTGAGTGGGATTACAACACTAAAAGCTATCGCCCTGATTGGGTGAGCTTGTACGAGAGTTTACACCCCTCTGGAAACCCCGCTGATATTGATAGGTTGCTCGAAAAACACGCGGGTTTAGCAAAGCGCCTAAAGCAGATTCTTGATATGTTAAAGCCACAAAATTATGTACGTGTGCGTTATCAAGAAGAAGGCAGTGAGCTTGATTTAGATGTGGCAATTCGCTCCTTAATCGATTTTAAAGGGGGCGCACAGCCCGATACGCGCATTAACATGAGCCACAAGCACGATGGCCGTGATATTGCCGTGACCTTGTTGCTAGATTTATCAGCCTCGATAGATGACGTGCCGCATGGAAGCTCCCAATCATTATTAGAACTTAGTCAAGAAGCAGTTTCATTATTGGGCTGGGCAATCGATAATCTGGATGATAAATTCTCTATAGGTGGCTTTTTCTCAAATACACGTCATGATGTAAGATACCTTCACATGAAAGGCTTTAATGAACGCTGGGATGATGAAGTTAAAGCACGCGTGGCAAAAATGGAAGCTGGCTTCTCTACCCGTATGGGCGCGGCAATGCGTCACGCTGGGCACTACCTTGGTGCACAAAAAGCGGATAAAAAGCTACTGTTAATCCTAACTGATGGAGAACCGGCTGATATTGATGTCGATGATGATAAGCTACTTATCAAAGATGCGCACAAAGCAGTCGGTGAGCTAGATATTGAAGGTATTTACACCCATTGCATTAGTTTAGATCCTAATGCAGATGAATACGTTGGTGATATCTTTGGGTCTCACTTTACCGTGATAGATAATGTCAATCGCTTGCCTGAAAAGTTACCACAGTTGTTTATGGCACTAACAAAATAGGGTAGATTAAATCTATGAGTGAAAATAACCCTAAAAACACCGTAAAAGTTACTATTCCTTTTTCTTTTAAAGGCGTAGATCACGAGCCGTCCTGTGTTATTGATCTTGATGCGTTTATTATGGGGGATCAAGATATTGAAGCTATTTTTCATGTCGTTGCGAGTCAAAATAGCATTGGTAACTATTCTTACGAATATGAAGTCTTGGAATCATCAAAAAAAATATTTAGTGAGCCAACTGGTATAGCGCATGAGTTTATCAACAATGATGGCTTTGACTTAGAAGGATTTAAACAAAAACATAGCGAAGAAGGCGTGTTTGAGAAATTACAAGCCATAGCGAGTCAAATTTTAGCTATAGATAACCTTGCAGATGAGCAGCATAGTTTGGTTAAGCAAGCATTGCAACAAGCCTATAAAATAGGTGTAGAAAATGCTAAAGAGAAAAAAGAAGAGCCTTTAATGCCTGATTTTGGTGGCTTTTAATTGAAGCTGCTCTAATTATTATCATTTATTTTTTAAGGCTTGCTTGAAGTCTATTACTTTCTCGCAAGATAATTTATCTAAACCTTGATCTTGCTTTCTATCATACAACTGTTGCGCAAATAAATGAAACTCGCCTTGCATGCGTTGCATGGTCTCAAGGGCTTGTTGGTCATAATACGCAAATTCATAAGGTACAGGGTCACTTAAACTTTCCCGTTGTTGCGGTTTAAAGTATCGCCAAGAAAACTCGATATGTGAACGACGGTGTGCATACACAAAAGCGACTTCTGTTTCATCAATAATTGCTTGGTATTGAACGCTTCTGACAGGGATAAACAAGCAGGAGTGCTTACATTGATGAAATAAGGTGCGCATTAGGTTGTAGCTAGCTGCGGGTAGCTGTCGTTTTTCCGTGCCTAAAATTGGGTCTATTTGGAAATATTCCATGTGTGATCCTTTGTTCGTAGCGCAGTTTCTAGTTTTGATAGACAAAGACTTTTTCAAAGACAGAGTCTTTTAGCATTCTCACAAAGTGAATGATGAGTGTAATAAGTATCACTGAAAATATCAAACGTGCATACAAAATGCCTGATAAGTCTGCACCTAATAACATAATCAATAAGGTATCTTCAATTAAGCTATGGCATAAAGCCAAAAGTGAGAGCGAGCCAAAAATGTCCATTTTAGATAAGTCACCTTTTTTGGCCTCATTGATTAATAAGCCGCCACCATAGGTTAGCCCTAGAGTCACGCCAACGATGGTAATTGTGGTGGTGCGCTCACTTAAGCCCATTATTTTTAACAGTGGTTTTAATACAAAGATGAATATCTTTTCAATGCCTGTTGCTTTAAGAAGTCTTAAAAAAACCAAGAGCACGCTGATAATAAGCAAGACTTGAAAGAGCATTTTAAGTTGCTCTATAACCCATCCTGCCAAGGTAGCATCGGTAGCGAGACTAGGCTCCCAAACAGGCTGGTTTAGCTCGGTTAAAGAGCCACTCATGCTATAGAGTTTATGCAGTAATAACCCCAATAATAATGCACTGCCAATACGCAAAAGCAAGGTGAAAAGTATTCGCACACCGGCTTTTTGAGCAATCCGTACTTCAATCGGTAGCGCATGCGCCATGAGCATCATGCTACCTAAAATCGTTACTTGCGCAACACTGAGCGAGCCTGATGCAGAACTGCTCATAAAAATAACCATACCACCGTAAATATTAGTGATCATGGTGGTAGCCCAAACTAAGCCGACGGAGGAGGGCAGCCCGACAAAACTCATGAAAGGTTCTAACGCTAACGCGATGTACTGAATGCCGCCAAGCTCTTCAATGATTTTTACAATAATAATGATCGGAATCATTATTTTAAACAGATTATAAGTGGTGTTGAATATGTCGTTTAATAAGTTGGTAAACCATTTTGGAAATTTGTTAAGCATCAGCAAGTTCTTCTAATGAATCTGCAATGATTTCTTTGATTTCAGAGTTATTGATAGGGTCCTCTAACCCAGCTTTAAGATAAGGTAGCGCAGATTTATCCGCGGTGAAACCTAAGTAATGAAAAGCATCCGCACGGATACGGCTATCAGTGTGTTGGGTTAATTTACCGAGTTGTTCGGTGTAGCTTTTAAGCAGAGCCGTTGATGCGAACTCCTCAATTACAACACCGATGCCGATACGTGTGCTAAGTACGGTGCCAGCATCGCCGAGCAGGGTCATGATCACAGAAAAATGATTTGACTCATTGTGTAATTTTTTAATTACAGCATCAACCTGCCCATCGGATAATAAAAAGTCAAAATCAGCAATGACTTTAGTTTTAACATTATTTTCATCTTTAGCCCATTGGGCACGTTGCTTTAAGGCTTCTAATGTTTGCGCGCCAGTAAGTTGGTGCTGACCAATCTTTACCCACGGAACTGAGCGAACATTATATTGTTGCATCGCATCTGGAGTTTGTTCTAAATTTATGACTTTAAGGCTAGCAATATCACCTGCTTTAATCATTTTAGTTAAGGCATCTAAAACGCCAGGGCAATGTGCGCAAGAGCTGCTTAATAGCATTACAGCATCAGGAGATTTGATTGTTTGTGTAGCGTTATTTGTCATGAGAAAACCTACTTATAGTACTTGGGGTAAAACTTGTGATAATACTTTGGGGATTTTATTTTGATTCCAATTTTGGATGGCAAAAGTCCATAAATCATCCAAATGAGCAAACTCACTCACATCGGGTGGAGATTGTCCTAAAAAAGTGAGCGCTTTAATCAGGGTAGCACGTTTATCGTTTGAATTTACTTCCGGGCTTTGATTTTGTTTGCTGAGTTTTTTGCCGTCATTGCTTATGATTACAGGAAAGTGTGCGTAATCTGGCGGTGTAAAGCCTAAAAGATTTTGTAAATAAAGTTGCCTAGGTGTGTTATCTAATAAGTCAGCTCCACGGGTGACTTGGTTAACCCCTTGGAAAGCGTCATCAACCACCACCGCTAATTGATAGGTAAATGAATTATCTGCACGTTTTAAAATAAAATCACCCACATCAGAAGCTAGATTTTGGCAAAACTTTCCTTGTATTTGATCGGTGAAGCAATGTTCATATGAGTTTGCACGAATACGAAAGCTACAGTTATTTAAATCTTGTGTAGTTGGTTTATTTCTGCAGGTTCCGGGATAGATATAACTAAATCTTTGAGTGCTACTCAATTGCGCTGCTTGTAAAATTTTTCGGGTGCAGCTACAAGGGTATATAAAATCAGATAGCCGATCAAATGCTTCTTGGTAAGCTTTTGTGCGTTGGCTTTGGTAAAAGATCTCCTTATCCCATCGAAAGCCATAAGCTTCTAACTGATTAATGATGGTTTTTGTACACCTTTCTAGAGAGCGCTGCCTGTCTAAATCTTCAATGCGAAGTAGCCAGAGGCTATTTTTGTATTGTCGAATATTCAGATAACTTGCGGTAGCGGCAATTAATGAACCGAAGTGAAGCGGGCCAGTAGGTGAGGGTGCAAATCGACCAATATGTCTGTTTTTAGGCATAAAAAAAGGTGCATACAAAGAAGCACCTTTTTTAACATTTATGAGGCGGCTATTCTAGTGCCGTCATTTAGTTAGTTAACAATAAGTTAAGCAATTTGTCTTTCTTTAATTTCTTGCGTAGTTTTGCAGTCAATACACAAATCTGCAGTAGGACGCACTTCAAGGCGTTGCAGACCAATTTCGATGCCACAAGCTTCGCAGTAGCCATAATCATCTGCATCAACGAGTGCAATTGTTTTATCAATCTTGTTGATAAGTTTTCGCTCTCTATCACGAGTTCTAAGTTCAAGCGTAAACTCTTCTTCTTGAGTCGCACGATCAGCAGGATCAGAAAAGTTCGATGCCTCTTCCTGCATATGGTTCATTGTACGATTGACCTCTTCCATTAATGATTGTTTCCAAGCAACTAAGATAGACTTAAAATGTGCGAGTTGATCTTCATTCATGTACTCTTCATTTTTCTTAGCAACGTAAGGCTCAATACCGTCAACAGGTAACGCTGATTTACGGGTTATTACTGATGTCATACTGTCTCTCCAAACACTTTGTATAGCTTTTGTATTTTATTAATAAGGCTGTTATGAGATTATTTAAGGCGCGCATTATACATGAATTCCTTTTGGCGTAAATAGATGATTTACTTACCCTAATTGGTTTTACACAACACATTGTCCATCTAATATAATAATATTATACGAGCATAAAATATTATATAGCGATTTTAGTGCCAAAAATCTTAGATGAGAAAAGAAATCAGACGAAAAGTCTTGGTCATAAGATGGTAGGCTTATTTTGAAAAAGAACGAAAATTATTTTGTGGACAAAATAATTTTCAAAAACTTTTGTTGATTGCTTGACAGTTTTTAGCAAGGCACTTAATATACGCGCCTCGTTGAGAGTCTCTCTATTGGCATGAAAGACTTTATGATGCGAAAGCGGGAATAGCTCAGCTGGTAGAGCACGACCTTGCCAAGGTCGGGGTCGGGAGTTCGAATCTCCTTTCCCGCTCCAATTTTAAAGCCTCATTCATTGAATGGGGCTTTTTTGTTTTAACGTAACTATCCAGATTGCCCTGAAATCCGCTATTTCTGCGTTAGAAAATGATCATTTACACATATAAACTTACTTTTCGCCTTGAATTAACGAATTTCAGGCACAATCTGAGTAGTTTCTATTCACCTTTACTATTGGCTGAGTAGTCATGTTTTAACAATTAATAAATTCAGGCTTCAACCTTTTATCGCTTTATTCGTGAAAAAAAACTGAAAAAATTGTATATTTGATCTTGGCTGGGTGGCAGAGATTATGCAACGACCTGCAACGTCGCTTACCCTGACTTGATCAGGCCCAGCCTCCAAACACTTAAGAAAAGCCTCATATTACTGAGGCTTTTTTATTGATAACAATTTAGTTAAAAAAATCCGTTAAAAATATTAAAATCTCTTTCCTATAGCCAAATTTTGATGCTATTATTCCGCGCTTGTGGGGCTGAGTAGCAAAGAGGTTATGCTGCGGTTTGCAAAACCGCCTAGCCCGGTTCGATTCCGGGCTCAGCCTCCATTTATATATTGCTGTGTCCTGTACACAAAAAGTGTTTAAAATGTCTACTTTTTAAATACTTGTGCAAGCCTAAGCACGTTAATCAAAAGGCATGAAAGACCATCTATTGTATTTTATACAATGCCCAGGTGGCGAAATTGGTAGACGCAAGGGACTTAAAATCCCTCGGTGGCAACACCGTGCCGGTTCGATTCCGGCCCTGGGCACCATTATTTCTCTCTTAAAAAGTAATGTCTGCTAGATTTTTATTTTTAATTATTCTGATATTTTCTTGTAATATCAGTTCTTCTTGTTCTTAAATATATTGAAATTTACTCAGTTAGACTTTTTGGTATGCTTGCTGACGATTCACTAAAGTTCGTTCTAATAATTTAGTTCATCATTTTAAACAACAAAACGGGAAGCTACCTAACGACTCGTTATGCTCATTCTAAAAATTTAGTGGGCTAGGTCTTTAGTTTTGAACAGTGCTACTTAATTATTAGGCCAAATGGTAAGCTGACTAAACTTCGCGCATCATTTCTAGCATGTCTGCGGCGCTCATTGAGCCACTCATGTCGGAGCCTTCTAGCAGGCTATCTGCTAGTTCACGTTTGTGTTGGTGCAGTTTTACTATTTTTTGCTCAATAGTATTTTCAGCAACCAGCCTGTAGATCGTTACGGGACGAGTTTGCCCAATTCGGTGGGCGCGGTCAGAGGCTTGGTTTTCAACTGCAGGGTTCCACCATGGGTCCATGTGGATGACGTAATCGGCGGCGGTTAGGTTTAAGCCTGAGCCACCTGCCTTTAAGCTGATTAAGAATAGGTCACCTTTGCCATCTTGGAACTCATCAACACGCATTTTTCGTTGTGCTACGGGCGTGCTGCCATCAAGGTATTGGTACGATATGCCTTTTGCATCGAGGTATTCACGGATAATGGCGAGGTATTTTACGAACTGGCTAAACACCAGCGCTTTGTGGTTATTTTCTAATAACTCCTCAACTAAGTTGCCAAAGTATTCCAGTTTACTGCCGGTTAGAGTGCTGTCTTCCATCACTAATTTAGGGTGACAACTGGCAAGACGAAGTTTGGTGATAGCGGCTAATACTTTGAGATGATTGCCGCCTTGCTGCTTTTCACCTTTGTCTTTAGCGATGTTTTCTAGGGCGCTAACGCGTACTGCTTCGTACATGGCGCGCTCACCTTCAGATAGCGGTATTTCAACGGTAATTTCTGTTTTAGGTGGTAATTCATCCAATACTTGAGTTTTTGTACGACGTAAAATAAAGGGTTGAATCAAACGCTTTAAATGTTGCCGTGCATCGTTGTCGTTATCTCGCTCAATTGGGCCGATAAAGTGTTCCATAAATTGCTGTTGCGTGCCCAGTAAACCAGGATTGAGGAAGCGGAATAGGCTCCATAACTCGCCTAAGTGATTTTCAATTGGCGTACCTGTGGTGACTATTTTTAAGTCGCCTTGAAGCTTGTGTGCAATTTTTGTGCGTTTCGCATTGATGTTTTTAATCGCTTGGGCTTCGTCTAATACAATCGTTGCCCAATGCTTTTCAATAAACATATCACCGTCTTGTTGTAATAAGCCATAACTGGCGATAACTACATCGAATTCCTTTGCGCGATCTAATAACTCTTGGCGACCACCATCTCGATAAAAGTAAGGCTTTAAGGTTGGTGCAAATTTATTTAGTTCAGACTCCCAGTTATTACTTACCGAGGTCGGTGCAACCACTAACACTGGGCCGAGGGTGGCACGCTCTAGCAATAAGGCAATAGTTTGTACCGTTTTACCCAAGCCCATATCATCTGCCAAACATGCGCCTACACCCCATTTGGCGAGTCGGCTCATCCAGCGGAATCCTTCTTCTTGGTAGTCGCGCAGGTCGGCCTGCAAGGTTGACGGTACATCAGGGTGGTGACTATCTAATTCTTGGATATCATGGATTTGTTTTTTCCACGCCTCATCGACGGTAAGCTCGCCCACCATATCGGTTAAATCTTCGAGCGCTAAAGATGCCAAGCCGCTGATTTTTGCACCATCTTCATTAAGCTCACTGTACCGGTGAATCGCATCCAACTTTTTCTTAAATTGACTGCTAAGAGAAATATATTGACCGTCCTCCATTTGGATAAAACGGCCTTTATTGCCTTGAGTTAAACCAAGCAATTGGCGCAGCGACAAGACTAGACTAGGGTCGGTAGACACATTACCTTCAAGCTGGAACCAATCACCGCTTTTATTGATACTCAAGCGTAAATTGTTGGTGTCAAAGCGCGAAGCGATGCGCATTACTTCGCCTTCTGGCCAAGCGACGATTACTTTGTCGCCTTCCGCTTGTAACTGCTCTAATAGCTCCAAACAGTTTTGTGGGTCTTCTAAAATGTACTCGTCATTAAACTCTTCTTCTTCGCCAAGAATGTTGCTATGGCGCAGTAGATTGTCGAGTTGCTGTTTTTCCGCAGCAAGGTCACGGGTAGTGGTGAGGCGTTTGCCTTCATGCTCAACTGATAGTTTAGAGCGACCTTCACCAGCAGGAAAATAGGCGCCAAACTCACCAAATGGTTTAACCCGTAAGGTTACGCGTAAACCATCACCATAAGGCAGTAGGTTGGCATGGATGCGAGAATCCGGCTCAACCGTTTCGGCATCAACTACGCCTTCAAGATCAGATTGAATCTGTATCATTGGTGCAAGTGTAGTGAGTGTTTCGCGCAGATTTTTTTCAGCTTCACGTGGTATCACAATCCCGTTAGAAATAATCTCGCTAAGTTGCATGACCTGTTCTGATTTTTGGTAAATACACAGGCGGGTAGGGGTTTCTTTATGAATTAACCACTGGCTATCTTGCTGTGAATCATCAAACGGTGGGTAAAAACTGATGCGTAAGTTTTCGCCTTCTTCAGAAACTAATAACTCAAATTCATTTTGTGATAAATCAATCGCGGTATTGCGCGCACCATCCCAAAATAAATGTGGATGCCCGACTAGCTTAGGCCATGCGTTGTTTAAATCCAGTGTAAATTGTGGGCCTCGGTGGTAATAGCTATCATAATCCGGTTGTTCGTATATTGAACTTACTAAATCAAGGTCTTTGTCGCTTAAGGGTGGTAGCTCGTGTTGTTCTTTTTTAAGGCGTTTTAAGGCAATGTTTCTGCCTTTGCTCCACGTGCCTTTAGCTGTTTTTTTCTGTAATTTTGGGGTTAGGGTGTACTCATTATAACGGTCGGTATCAAGCATCCATACAATGCGTTCTTCGCTATCATTAGCCGTACCTTTTTCATCTTTAGGGGTGACCAACTGGTTCATTGCATTTAGCGCGCGCTCCCACTCTGCTTGCGGTTTTACAAGTTCAAACAGGCTGCTGGTGCCTAGCTGTTTGTGTAATGCTTCAGCCTCATCAAGGAACTTCTTTTTCTCACTTTTGTCATCGCTTGCTTGACCCAAGGCGTGCGCATATTCGGCCTGTAACCATTTGTAATTGCCTATGCTTGTTTGTTGGTGGCGAGCTTCTAAAACCTCGACCACAGCATCAGATAAATCATGCCCCAGCCAATGTTTAATAACACTGTAAAAAAGGATACCTAAAAGGCTGTCTTTCAAGTCCACCAACGGTACATTAAAGTTAAAAATTCCGCTGATTTGGGTATCGGCATAGGCGTGTAAAATTGCGTGGTCAGTGTCGAATCGTGAGCCTTTATCAAGATGCTTGAAAGTCTTTAGCGCCAAATTAATCTGTGCAGAATCGCCACTCGCCAGTAATGCTAGCAAGTAAAACTTTTCAAAGTCATTATTAAATATAATGGCAGTGCCTTTGCGCTTATTATTAAGCTCTCTAAAAAGCTCTACAGCATTATCATAGGCTTGAATGGCGCTTTCAATATTGCCATGAATTAACTGTTTGGCACTGTTCGCAAGGTGCCAATGAACGTGATGGTCACCGTATTGCACCACCTCGGTATTGGTGTTTTCTAACAGCTTGCTGGTGTCTTGAATGTGCAAGCCTGCCGGTAACTCAGGAAAGGTTTCTAACTTACCCGATAAAATACTGTACTCCGCCTGCGTATCAAGCAAGGCAAGTTTAAATGCCTGTAAATTAGGGATTTCTTGCTCGCGTTTATGCAATAAATCCCACAACTTAGCCTGATCGTGCAAACCATTTAAACCATAATCCACTAAATGAATAAACGCCACGCTAAACATAGAATCAGACAAAACTGCCAACAATTTCTCATTTGCCGGCGTACCAAAAGTCGCGGGGTAAAAGCCGGGGTTAGATAATACCGACTCGTTGTACTGGTAGCGCTCATTTAATAATTTTAGGGTGCTTTCAAGCTTATCTGCTTTGCCCTGAAATAAATAAATACGCGCATGCGAAAGGCCGTGCTCAATACTCTGCCAAAGGACTCTGCCAAACGATTCCGTTGCCGAGAAGGAACGTAATACCTGCTCAGAATAATTGTTGAAGGTGCCATCTGAAATACTGCTTAACAGAATCTCCTCACTGAAACTCGGCGCACAAAAATACTTGCCCTGACTACCCTCTAAAAAACCCGTATGAATCAAATCAACTAACACAGGGCGAATCGTATGCAAAGTAAAGGAATCGCCTTTTTCATCATTAAAACCAAGGTGGTGCGCGCAACTTGCCAACGGCGTAGCAGCCACAGGCGCATAAATAATGGAAATTATTTGTAACAGAGAACGTTCTAACTTAGGCAGTGCATCAAAGGCTTTTTGATCAAAATCGGTTTGGCTCATAAAAATCTATTTCAATGGTTTTAGAATAACCGAGCAAGTATAAGCGACTTGGTTTAAATGTAATAGGGCTTATTGCCCTAATCCTCGATAGAAATCACATTAATGGCGTAGAGAGTTGATTCAAAGGGATACTCTAAAGGTATTCGATTAACCTATGGGCGAAAAAAATATTTATCACATGCTGTGAAAATATATAGAAGAGAATATTGACACTTTATTATTTTGTCACATCATCCCGCCATTTTGGGTGGTGGAAGTGTAAACGGTGATCGCAAGATGTAGATACTACTGATGCATCAAGCGTGATGGTGCCGATATTCTGCCATACTTTTTTGTTGTTTATTTTTTTGCTGGCGACGGCGATGTCAAAGATGAGTGGTTTGTCTTTAATGGCGAGTTCGTCTCTAAAGTCTTGCGCATCGCGTGTTTGACCTGCTTGTGCGCTTACTTTCATCCAGCGGGGAGTTATGACGGCTTTGTTGTTTGCTTCACCTAAGTAGGAGATTTCATAGACCTGTCGGATGCCGGGATTTTTATCGGCTTTAGAGAAAGTTCGTGCGACTTTTAGTGCGTAGAGCAGATTTTTTAAGACTTCGCTATTTTTACTGACACTTGGTTCATTGGTCAACGTTACGTCGGTATAGTGTTTGGCACGGGTACCGCCGAGGTCGTCAATGAGGAAGAAGTTAGCGGTGTTTTCTGGGTTTACTTTATTTGGGTTTAGCGTGGGAAATAATTTTCCCGCAAAGCCAAAGGCACGGATTTCTCCGCTACGGGTATTCGACATGGCGGTTGATGCGCGCACGATGATAAGAGCTTTGCTGTTTTGTTTGAAGTAACCGCTGTATGGGTTTTGTTGATTGATTTGCCAAACGCCTTTGAAGCATACCCCGTTGGGGTGCGCTAGTTTATTAAAGCTGGGGATAATGTCGGCATGTTCATTTAAGGTTCTGCGTGAGTTGCCTAAAATGATGTCTTTGCCTTTTGAAAATAATTGTCTGTACGAAACGCGTTGCTGTGGTAGCTTGCTGACAGGGTCGGAGCTGATTTGTTGCCACACTTCTTGAAATTGGCTGCGAGGTTTTTTGGTGCTTGTTGTCATGGGTGGTGGGGTGTTTGCACAAGCCACTAGGCCCAGCAATAGTGGAATAATTAGAATTTTTTTCATGCTGAGCCTATTTATGTGGGTTGGTTATTTGGATGTTCCAGATTTAAATTGGAATAATAGGTATCACTCCATTGGCAGCTTCTTGATAACTTTTAATTTCATTAAAGTTTAAATAGCGGTAAATATCATCTGCCATGGTGTCTAAATCAGCGGCGTACTCCATATATTCATCCACGCTGGGTAGTTTACCTATAATAGCAGCAATTGCAGATAGCTCGGCTGACGCTAAATAAACATCAGCGCCATCACCTAAGCGATTAGGGAAGTTACGTGTGGAGGTTGAAACAGCGGTGCTTTTAGGCGCGATACGGGCCTGGTTGCCCATGCAGAGCGAACAACCTGGCATTTCGGTGCGTGCACCGGCGGTGCCGAAAATACTGTAATAGCCTTCTTCGGTAAGTTGGGTTTCATCCATTTTAGTCGGAGGTGCTATCCATAATCGTGTGGGTACGGCACCTTTGGTTTTTTCTAGCAGTTTTCCGGCGGCGCGGAAATGCCCAATGTTAGTCATACATGAGCCGATAAAGACTTCTTGAATCGCGGTGCCGGCAACCTCTGAGAGTGGTTTTACGTCGTCTGGGTCATTCGGGCAGGCGAGTAAGGGTTCTTTGATTTCATTGAGGTCAATTTCAATAATTTCAGCGTATTCTGCATCTTTGTCTGCTTCTAGTAGTTCTGGGTTTTCTATCCAATCTTGCATTGCATCAATACGTCTTTGAATGGTGCGCTCATCACCATAGCCTCCAGCAAGCATCCATTTAAGCATGACGATATTGGAGTTTAGGTATTCAATAATCGGTTCTTTATTGAGTTTTATGCTACAGCCTGATGCGGAGCGTTCTGCTGAGGCATCGGATAGTTCAAAGGCTTGCTCGACTTTGAGGTCAGGTAGGCCTTCAATTTCTAGCACGCGTCCTGAATAGACATTTTTCTTGCCTTTTTTCTCGACCGTGAGTAGCCCTTTTTGAATGGCGACATAGGGGATGGCGTTGACCAAATCACGTAGTGTAATGCCGGGTTGCATTTCACCTTTAAAACGCACTAAAACGGATTCGGGCATATCCAGTGGCATGACACCTGTGGCTGCGGCAAAGGCGACTAAGCCAGAGCCTGCAGGAAATGAAATGCCAATCGGAAAGCGGGTGTGCGAGTCACCACCGGTGCCAACCGTATCGGGCAATAACATGCGGTTTAACCACGAATGGATGACACCATCACCGGGGCGCAGTGAAACGCCACCACGAGTCATAATAAAGTCTGGTAGGGTATGTTGCGTATCGACATCAATTGGCTTTGGGTAGGCGGCGGTGTGGCAAAATGATTGCATGGTTAAGTCCGCAGAAAAGCCTAAACAGGCGAGATCTTTTAGCTCATCACGAGTCATTGGGCCAGTGGTGTCTTGCGAACCTACGGTGGTCATTTTGGGTTCGCAATACATGCCTGCGCGTACCCCGTTGAGACCACAGGCTTTGCCGACCATTTTTTGTGCGAGAGTATAGCCTTTACCAGTATTTACTGGCTCGATGGGTTTACGGAATAAGTTTATTTCCTCTAAGCCCAATGCCTCACGCGCTCTGGCTGTTAAACCGCGGCCAATAATTAAAGGAATGCGACCATTGGAGCGAACTTCATCCAAAATCACATTTGGTTTTAGGTTGAATTTACAAATAACTTCGTCAGAGTCGTGGCGTTTAACTAAACCTTCGTACGGGTAGATATCAATCACATCGCCCATATTGAGTTGTGAAACATCCATTTCGATAGGCAGTGAGCCTGCATCTTCAAGTGTGTTGAAAAAGATAGGTGCTATTTTGCTGCCAAAACAATAACCACCTTCGCGCTTGTTGGGGATAAATGGAATATCATCACCCATATGCCAAAGCACTGAGTTTACGGCGGATTTTCTGGATGAGCCTGTGCCAACCACATCGCCTACATACGCTAATGGGAAGCCTTTTTGTTTGAGCTCACTGATTAATTTTAACGGCCCAAGTTCGCCTTCTTTATCTGGTGTGATACTGTCACGGGGCATTTTTAACATGGCGTTTGCATGCAGTGGAATATCGGGGCGCGACCAAGCATCAGGTGCCGGGGATAAATCATCGGTATTGGTTTCACCGGGGACTTTAAACACGGTGACGGTAATTTTTTCTGCCAGTTCAGGCTTGCTGGTAAACCATTCGGCATCAGCCCAAGATTGTAAGATTGTTTTCGCATGTCTATTGCCGGCGTCGGCTTTTTCTTTGATATCATGAAAGGCATCAAATACTAGCAGGGTGTGTGAGAGTGCTTTTACCGCAATTTCTGCAATGTCTTCATCATCCAAGGCTTTGATCAAAGGCTCAATATTGTAGCCACCGAGCATTGTGCCGAGCAGTTGTGTTGCTTTTTGCTTGTCTATTAGAGGTGAGTTTGCATCGCCTGTTGTAATCGCTGCTAAAAAACCTGCTTTTATATAAGCGGCTTCATCAACACCTGCGGGAATACGATTGCTTAATAAATCAACGATATAGTCTTCTTCACCGGCGGGCGGTTTTTTTAATAGTCCAACAAGCTCAGCGGTTTGTTCTGCACTGAGTGGTTGTGGGTAGATGCCTGCTTGCGCACGCTTTTCAACATGTTTTTTATAATCGTTTAACATTGTACTCTCTAACATTGTGCTCTCCGTGATGATCTTTAGTTGAGGATAACGTAAACTAAATTGCTTTAGTAGATTCATCGTTAAATATGTTTTGAACTTTTATAACGCCTGTCAGAAATATGATTTTTAAAGTACAAATTACTTTCTCTCGATTATTCCATTCGGTATAGTAATAGCTCAGCAAAATCTCTCGCAGGAGAAGTTTTCTCGTAATTTATGTGGGTTAATTTAAGTTTAGCTTATTTACTTGAAAATGCCGAAGACGCAAAACCGTCCGGAAACGCTCAGGCAAAAGGACTGCGAATAGAATGCTGGCTCTGGAGAGCGAAACAAAAAATGTTTCCACCGAAGGGTTTAACCTGCTGTTATTAGTATTAATCGTAGGGAATCTCTCAGGTATCAAGGACAGAGGGGCGGCAAATAGCATCGTGTAGCGGTGTGTTTGCCGCCCTTTTTTTTGGAAAAATTTTGTTAAAGATCAGAGGAAATTATCATGTCGCAATCGTCACAACAGCCGCAACGAACCCCTTTATATGAGAAGCATCTGGAGTCAGGTGGTAAAATGGTTGATTTTGCAGGCTGGGAAATGCCAATCAATTACGGCTCGCAAGTTAAAGAGCATAAGCAGGTGCGTGAAGATGCAGGCATGTTTGATGTGTCGCACATGGTGGTGTTGGATTTTAAAGGCGCCGAGGTTAAAGCCTTTTTACAAAAACTCTTAGCTAATGATGTGGCGCGCCTAAAAGATGCAGGTAAGGCGCTTTATAGCGGTATGTTAAATAAGCAGGGCGGTGTTATTGATGATTTAATCGTGTATTACTTAGCGGACGATTTTTACCGTGTGGTGGTGAATGCTGCAACTCGTGAGAATGATTTGAAGTGGATAAATTCCCAAATGGCAGCGTTTGATTTAACGCTGACAGAGCGTGATGATTTGTCTATGATCGCGGTGCAAGGACCGAGTGCGCGTGGCAAAGTGGTGTCTTTATTGTCAGAAGCCGATGCAAAGGTTGCCTCAGACCTTAAAATATTTTTTGGTGCTCAGCTGGGTGATCTTTTTGTGGCGCGTACCGGTTATACCGGTGAAGATGGTTTTGAAATTATTTTACCAAATCAGCAAGTAGCTGACTTTTGGGGGCAATTAATAGATGCGGGTGTTAAGCCAATTGGGTTAGGTGCACGTGACACTTTACGTCTTGAAGCCGGCATGAATCTATACGGCACTGATATGGATGAAGGTATCTCGCCGTTGCAAGCGGGCATGGCTTGGACAATCGCCTGGGAGCCAACAGAGAGAGACTTTAATGGTCGTGCAGCCTTAGAAAAAGAAAAAATGGAAGGCTCTAAAAGTAAATTGGTTGGACTTGTTTTGGAAGATAAAGGTGTTCTGCGTGGTCATCAAAAAGTTATTACATCGCACGGTGAAGGTGAGATTACTAGTGGCTCTTTTTCACCTACTATAGGCAAGTCTATCGCGCTCGCACGTATACCTTCTGAAACGCAAGATAATTGTTTTGTTGAAATAAGAGGCAAGCAATTAGCAGTTAAGATTGTTAAACCGCCGTTTGTTAGAAATGGCAAAGTTTTAATCTAACACTATAAGAAATCTGAACTACACACGCCAATTAATTAATAATGGATAAACTTGGAGAAAAATATGAGTAACGAAAACCCGAATGATCTTAAATACACTAAAACCCATGAGTGGGTACGCGATAATGGTGATGGAACAGTAACCGTAGGCATTACCGATCACGCCCAAGAGCTATTAGGTGATGTGGTGTATGTCGAATTGCCTGAAGTTGAATCTGAGCTAACGGCTGAAGAGAACTGTGGAGTAATTGAGTCAGTAAAAGCTGCTTCTGATATGTACGCACCGCTTGAAGGTGAAGTGACAGAAGTCAATGAAGAGCTAGATGGCGAGCCAGAGCTTATTAATAGCGCTGCGTTCGGTGAAGGTTGGATTTTTAGCATGAAGCTAAAATCAATGGATGATCTTGACGAGCTCATGGATGCTGATGCTTATGAGTCTTTTTGCCAAGAGTAATGGCTTTTTCGGTGTAACCAAGCCCGCCAATTTTTAACCCGTATTTTAACCGTACTTAGATAGATTTAGTCTTATGAAAACATTGCCTTTAGATTCACTCATGCAACATGATGATTTCACCTCTCGTCATATTGGTCCGCAGTCTGCTGATATTCAGCCTATGCTTGATGTTATTGGCGTTAGCTCGCTGGATTCGTTGATTGATCAAACCGTACCTGAAAGTATTCGGCTTTCAGAAAAATTGAATTTAGACAAAGGTTGTAGTGAGCGTGAAGCATTAAATACGCTTAAGG
>Ga0256839_1000741_pt1 | contig 41843 bp, 37 predicted proteins | sample 354166metaG_FD_185968 | JGI IMG/M metagenome (GOLD analysis project Ga0256839, IMG submission 185968) | Hydrothermal vent microbial communities from Mid Atlantic Ridge, Atlantic Ocean - 354-166 | ecosystem: Environmental > Aquatic > Marine > Hydrothermal vents | place: Atlantic Ocean: Mid...
CCTCACCACCCTGTCATTTCGACCAAAGGGAGAAATCCTGCGCCAGCGGTCTCAGATTCCTCGCTGCGCTCGGAATGACAAAGGACCCTGTCATTTCGACCAAAGGGAGAAATCCTGCGCCGCCGGTCTCGGATTCCCCGCTGCGCCCGGAATGACAAAGAAGCGTCATTCCGACCTCACCACCCTGTCATTTCGACCGCAGGGAGAAATCCTGCGCCAGCGGTCTCAGATTCCTCGCTACGCTCGGAATGACAAAGAAGCGTCATTCCGACCTCACCACCCTGTCATTTCGACCGCAGGGAGAAATCCTGCGCCACCGGTCTCAGATTCCCCGCTGCGCTCGGAATGACAGGTATCACTTGGATAACAGGCATCACCTGGAACGACAACCCCGCCCGCAGCCCATGAACCTCCACTATCGTGGCTTGCATTGATGACTGACAGCCGTCGCTCAACCCGGAAAAGGCGCCACTCATCCCGGAGTTCGCCTCGCTTCATTGGGCCACGCATGTCAATTACCGGCCGGTCAGCCGCCGCAGATAGGCGTCGGCGTCGATCGCCTCCTTGCGGGGCCTGCGGTGCAGCATGGCCTGGATGTGTTCGTTTTCGCAGCGCCGCACCTCATCCACGGTACCAGTGATGAGCAGGCGCCCTTCATGCAGCACCGTGATGCGGTCGGCAATCTTGAAGGCGCTCTCCAGTTCGTGAGTCACGACCACGATGGTCATGTTCATGGCACTGCGCAGCTTGAGAATCAGTTCGTCCAGCTCCGCCGACACCACGGGGTCCAGGCCCGCCGATGGCTCGTCGAAGAACAGCAGCTTGGGGTCCATGATCACGGCGCGGGCGAGCGCCACCCGCTTGGTCATGCCCCCCGACAGTTCCGCGGGCATGAGGTGCTCGAAGCCGGACAGGTTGACCACCTCCAGCTTCATGCGTGTCATGATGCGAATCGTGTTTTCGTCCAGGCGGGTATGTTCACGCAGGGGCAGCTGCACGTTCTCCGCGACGGTCATGGAGCCGAACAGCGCGCCCCCCTGAAAGGCGACCCCCATTTCGCGGCGCAGGCGATACAATTCGCGCCTGCCGATGCGGGTAATGTCCCTGCCCAGGATGTGAATGCTGCCCGAGGTGGGACGCCGCAGGCCCAGCATGTGACGCAGCAGCGTGGTCTTGCCCGAGCCGCTGCCGCCCATGATGACCATGATCTCGCCGCGCCGGATGCCGAAGCTGATCCCGTGGAGAATCCGGCGTTCGCCGTAATGCGCCACCAGCTCCCGGACCTGAATCACATCTTCAGGTGTCACTTCTTCCGGAATCGTTTCTTCAGGGCCCGGCCCGTTCATCCGCGCTCCCCTGCCCCTGGGCGGCCGCCGCCAGGGCAGCATCGAGGTCTTCGTAAATGGGGAACACCGTGTCCAGGCGCGCCAGCTGCAGGACCTGCATGGCGGCCTGGCTCACGCCCACCAGCGCAAAACGCAGTCCCTTCTCACGCGCCAGCTGATAACCCTCCACCAGGCTGGCCACCCCCGAGCTGTCGATGTACTCCACCGCGGACAGATCCACCAGCACGTGCGCGCCGCTCTCCAGCGCCCCCAGGATCTGTTCCCGCGCGCGGGGGGAATAATAGAGATCGACCTCGCCATTCAGGGCGATCACAAGATAGTCGCCGGCCTTATGTGTCGGATACATCGTCGTTTCGCCTCATGCGCTTTTTCTTGACCATCTGAAAGACATTGCCCACGCCGTCGGGACACTTGAGGAAGGTGCATTCGTCCATCACCGAGTTCATAAGGTGGACACCCAGGCCGCCCGGGCGCAATTCCTCCAGGCAGCGTGACTTGATCCTGCTCAGGTCCACGGGCTCGGCGAAGTCGATGAGGCGAAAGAGCAGGGCCTCGCCGGCATCGTAGATCTGCAGGATGATCTCGCCCTGCTCCTCTTCTCCATAGGCGTGCTGGATGATGTTCATGCAGGCCTCGTTGACAGCCAGCACCGCGCAACAGATCTCCTGCTCAGCGCAACAGGGCGCCAGGGCCTCGCGCACGGCCCGACGGACCGCCTGCAATTCCACGGCTGCCGCGGGAAAGCGCAATTCCAGCAACAGCCTGGACGCATCGCCAGCGCCTTGCGGGGCCTGTTCCGCCCCCTTATCCCCCACCATTGTCGCCCTTGAGGAAAACCATGGTCAAATCATCCCGCAACTGCGGGCTGGAATCCACCAGGTAGGAAATGATGAACCGAAGGATGCGCGCCGGCGGCTCCTCTCGCAGGCCACGAAGCATGCGTTTCAGCCCCGACAGTCCCAGTGCCTTGCCGGCCTGGATGTATCCTTCGGTGACACCGTCGGAGTAAAGGCAGAGCAGGTCATCGCCGAGGTGGATCTCGACCGGTTGATAAGACATGCCGGGCACCACCCCCAGGGGCGGGGCCTGGGCGGGAAACGTTTCCACCTGCCCCTCGTCACGCAAGAGGAGCGCCGGTACGTGACCGGCATTGACCAGGCTGACCCGCCGCTCCACGGGGTCGTATACGCCCGCCACCATGGTGACAAACATGCCGCGAATGGATGTTTCGCTGATCTCCTCGTTGAGCCTGCCGAGGAGACGCGCAGGATCCGCTGTCTCCTTCCCCAGGCAGCGGAACAGGCTGCTGGTCTTGGCCATGAGGAGAGCGGCATTGATCCCCTTGCCTGACACGTCCCCGAGGCTGAAACAGATACGGCCATCGTCAAGCTCGAAAAAATCGTAAAAGTCACCGGAGAGGCGCTTGGCCGGCACGTTCATGCCACACAGCGGGTAATCCCCCCGTGGCGCCGGCAACAGGCGCTGCTGCAGCTCCCGCGCCAGGGCCAGCTCCTGATTCAGTTCCGCCGCCAGTTCATCGCGCTCCTTGAGCGTCTTTTCCAGCAACCAGGTCAGTTCCTGATAGTCGCGGTTCGCCCTGGCCAGGCGGAGATTGGCTTCGTTGAGCACTTGTTCCAGGTCCAGCTGACGGCTCACCCGCAAGCCCAGCGCCTGGGCTGCCGCGCCCACCTGCTCCGTCACCAGCGCCAGGCACCGGGTGACCTCCTCGGGCGGCATGGCGAAGGACTCAGCGAAGATCTCGCGACAGCGGTTCAACGCGGCACCCTTGTCACCGACGCAAAAGACCGCCGTCAACCAGTCGCCGGCATACAGGATGCGCGCCAGGACATCCTCGCTTTCCGCTCCTTCCGGTGCGTGGTGTGCCCCCAGGGCCTGTGCCAGCGCCTCGGGCAGCCCCCACACCCGTCCCAGCAGGGCCAGCACCTGGTCGTGGGTGGCGCCGAAGCATTCCTGTTCCATCATCAGGCGGCAATCCGGCGGCTGGGCTCGCAGACGGGGCCACTGGGATGCCTGCCGCGGGCTGAGATAAAACTGGACCAGCAGGCCGAAGTCCTGCAGAAGACCGGCGGTAAAGCATTCCTCGTCGTCGAGACCGGCGCGCCGGCCCAGCTCCCGCGCGGCGACGGCGCGCAACAGGGCATCCTCCCAGAACGCCACCATGTCGAAACCGGGGATGGCATCGTCCGAGACGGCATCGCGAACGGCCAGGCACAGGGCCAGGTTGCGCAGTGCCTTGACGCCCAGGGCCGTCACCGCCCGTGCAACGGACTTGATCTCCTGACCCAGGCCGAAATAGGGGGTGTTGACCACGCGGAGGATCTCCGTCGCCAGCACCGGGTCGCTGCCCACGAGGCGCGACAGCCCGGCACTGGAGAGATCATCACGGGAACAGGCGCGCATCACCTGGATGGCCGCCTCGGGGGGCGCGGGAAGATCCGCGGGTTTGATGGCCTGAAGGGCCGGAGTGCCTGCCGGGGCCGCTTTCGTCTCGGTCACTGCATCCTCACTGGCGCATCCTCATTGGGTGGCGGCAGACAACCCCATCCGCCGTGGCCGACCCGGAACAGGCCGCGCGTCACTGCTAATCGCCGACAAGACGGCGGCAGAGCGCCATGAACGCCTCGTCCTGCCGACGCCGCAGCTCGGCCAGCTCGTCCACCTGCCCCATGGACAGGCGCAGGGCCTCTTCCGGGGTAATGTTCTGGCTGCTCATGAGCATGTTGATGGTCACATCCTGAACCCGGTGCCTGGTCAGGAGGCGATCGGTTTCAAGACGGTGCTGTTCAAGGAGCGCCTGCAACTCAGGATAGAGATCGGCCAGTTCCCCCTTGGGTTTAGTCTCGCAGGGCGATGGCGCGCGCAACGGCGGTGTCATCAGTACCGCGCCAAGAACGGCCGAAGCGGCCACGGCCAGGACGATCCCCCATTTCAGCATTTTGCCAGCGGCCATGGGGGCATTTTACTATCGTTTGCCTTATGTATATATCGTGATGTTCGACGTTTCAGGCAGGTACCGGATCGGAGAGGATTGGAGCTGGCGAAGGGACTCGAACCCCCGACCGGCTGATTACAAATCAGCTGCTCTACCAACTGAGCTACGCCAGCGTGTGGCAGGTCATGCATGCCGCAGCAGCATGGTATTACCAAGGCAGGGAATAGTAAAGGCAGGCGCTGCTTCGTCAGGGACAGGCGACCGCCTGCCAGGCCGGCGCATCCGGCGGTGCTTCGACCGGGGCATTGAATGGGGCATTGAATGGGGCATTGAATTTCGTCACCACCCAGTAACGGGGCACCGTCCGGTTTCTTTCCACGACCTCGGTCTCATAGCCCAGGGCGGCGAGGCGTTCGCGGCGCTGCAGCAGGGTGTCCTCGCGCCGGAACACGCCCAGGGAGATATAATAGTCTCCTTCTCCGGTGGGCGTGATGGCGATATCTTCCACGCCCTTGGCGCGCAGTTCTCGGTAGAGGCGCCGCGCCTCGGCCAGGGGGAGGGCGCCGGGCCACCTCACCCACAGGCCGGCGCGCTCCCGGCTGTCGCGTGCCACCACTTCATGGGCGGCAGGTTCTGCCCGCCCGCCGAGGATGCGCGCCCTGAGGAACCGCTGCGCCTCGGCCTCGCTGGCGAAAGGACCCGCCTCGTAACAATGCTGGCTCGTACCCGAGGAAGCGGCCCTCTCGCCGTCCGGCCGTGCCTGTTGACGCGCCCGTTGCTCTGGCGGCTCCTGCTGACGCGGCCGGGGCGCCGCCCCGCCAGGCGGTTCCCCGGACAAGGGTCGTTCACTCAACAACACCAGCCTTTTATCCGCCGCCACGGCAGGACCGGCATGCGGTTCTGACGGACCGTCGCGGTCGCGGCTGTACCAGGCGAAAAAAGCCGCATTGAGCAGCACCAGGAGCAGGAACAGGATTCTCACGGGGTTTCTCCCCTGTTTTTTTCCCGGCGCTCTCCGGAGGCTTCGCCGGCCATCACCAGGACCCCTTCCAGCACCAGATCCGGCCGGTATTGGAAAGTTCCTTCGAGCCAGGGCAGGACCGCGGCGCCCGCGCCACCGCTCAGCACCAGGCGCGGCGTCGAACCCAGCGCCGCCCGGGCGAGCCGGGCCAGCCGTTCCACGCTGCCCACCAGCGCCTGGAAACAGCCCTCTTCCACCGCCGTTGCCGTGTCACTGGCAAGCCGGAAGACGGGCGCAGAATCCGTCACGGCCCGATTTTCCTGGCCGGCCTCTTCCGCCGCGAGATCCGCCAGGGCCGCCGTGCCGCCTGCCAGGGCACCCCGTATCATCTCCAGCCCCGGCAGGATCAGCCCGCCCCGGTGCCTGCCCGTCTCGTCGAGCACATCCAGGGTCACGGCCGTGCCGCAGTCGATGATGGCCACGGCCTCACCTGGCCACCGCTGGCGTGCGGCGACCAGCGCCGCCCAGCGGTCCGCCCCCAGCCGCCAGGGCAGGGAATAGGCATTGCGCACCCCCCAGCCCTGGGCGTGGGCGGAGCAGAACTCGACCGTCACGCCCCATCGGCTTGCCGCGGCCTGCGCCAGGGCGCGGTTCGTCGCCGCATCGAGGACGCTGACCGCCACGACCCGCGCGGGCGCCTCGCCCCCCGGCGGCGAAACCTGCGTCCAGAAGCCGGCGAGACCGGCCTTGCGCGGCACGCTTCGCACCGCCTCCAGCCTTCCGCCGCGGACCCGGGCCCACTTGATGCGCGAATTACCCAGATCCAGCAGCAGCACCGACGGCGCCCCCTTCCTTGAGCCGCAAGCTCACATCGCCCGAGAAATAGCGGCATCGCTTCCCGTCCCTCTCCACGATCAGGGCGCCCTGCTCATCGACGCCCCGGGCCGTACCGTGGAGGCACCGCCCTCCCTGGAACAACGCCACCGGCCGGTCGCGAAGCACGTCATGACGATGCCATTCGCCGGCGAAAGGCGCAAAGCCCCGGTCCTGAAACAGCTCGAGGCATTCCAGCAGTCGGGCCAGCAGGAGGGCGCTGCAGGCATTGCGGGAGACGGGCCGTCCCATGGCGGAGGCGAGATCCACCCAGGGCTGGTCGATACCCTGCGCCGCCGCACGGGGCATGGCCAGGTTCAGCCCGACGCCGATCACCGCGCGACAGGCACCGTTCATCTCGCCCGACAGCTCCACCAGCACACCGGCCAGCTTGGCGCCGCCCCACAAGACATCGTTGGGCCACTTGAGCCCCGCATCCCCCAGGCCCAGCGCCGTGACGGCGCGCAACACCGCCACCCCCGCCACCAGCCCCAGGGCACTCAGCGCGGCGGGGGCTTCGGCGAAACGCCACAGCAGGGACAGATAGATGTTGCGCCCGTAGGGAGAAACCCAGGTCCTGCCCCGCCGCCCTCTGCCGGCGGATTGATATTCGGCAAGACAGGCACAGGGCGCAGGGACCGCCTCACCCCTGGCCAGCAACACCCGGTTGGTGGAATCCGTCTCCTGAAGGATCTCCAGCCCCGCCAGGCGCCCGCGCCAGACCGGGGGCAGCGCCGCAAGGATACGCGGGCCGTCCAGCAGCTCCAGGGGGACGGCCAGGCGGTAGCCGCGCCCGCGCACGGCGTGAATCTCGATACCCCGCCCGGCCAGGGCGCGGACATGCTTCCATACCGCGCTGCGGCCAATGCCCAGGGCCGCGCCCAGTTCGGCGCCGGAATGGAAACGCCCGTCACAGAGCAGGCGCAACAATGCAGTTCGCGTCGGCATGCGCGACAGTTTACCCACCCGTCCCGGGGCTGGCCACCGCCGGTTATGGGGTGGTTCACAGGTTGGTTATACTGGGGGGAATGCGCCACGATGACACCCAGGCACCTCGACAACGAAGAGGCGGGCTTTCCTCCCCGCCCTGTGGCCCATCCCGCCCCAGCGGGAGCCAGCCCCCATGAACCGCAAAAAGCACCGCAAGAAACTGCGTGTCCTGCTGCTCGTCCACGCCACCCTGGTGCCGCCGGAGGATCTGGAGGACTACGATGACGAACGCATGCCCAAATACCAGACGGAATTCGACGTCAAGCACGCCCTGCTGCGCCTCGGACACGAAGTGAGAGTGCTCGGCGCCTACGACGACCTGACGCCCATCCGCGAGGCCATCGAGGAGTGGCGGCCCCACATCGTCTTCAACCTGCTGGAGGAATTCGCCGGCAACCCGGCCTTCGACTACTACGTGGCGAGTTTCCTGGAGATGATGAACATCCCCTACACGGGCTGCAACCCCCGCGGGCTGCTGCTTGCACGCGACAAGGCCCTGTCCAAGATCCTGCTTGCCCACCATCACATCAAGGTGCCCGATTTCGTGGTCTTCCCGCGTGGACGGGCGATCCGCAAGACCCGCCGCTGGCGTTACCCCATGATCGTCAAGTCACTGCTGCAGGAAGGTTCGGTGGGCATCGCCCAGGCCTCGCTCGTGAACCGCGACGACCAGCTCCGCAAGCGTGTACGCCTCATCCACGAACTCACCCGCGGTGATGCCATCGCCGAGCAGTACATCGAGGGCAGGGAGTTGTATGTCACGGTCATCGGCAACACCCGGCTCCAGGTCCTGCCCTTTCGCGAGATCACCTTTCCCAGGAACGGCAACGGCACCCCCATCCGCGTGGCCACCCACCGCGTCAAATGGGATTACGAATACCGCGACCGCTGGGGCATCGACTACCGCTTCGCCCACAATCTCCCCAAGGGCATGGCCGAACGCATCGGCACCCTGTGCAAGCGGGCCTTCCGTATCCTGGACCTCAACGGCTACGCCCGCTTCGACCTGCGCATCACGCCCGAGCAGGAGATCTATCTGCTGGAGGCCAATCCCAACCCGGCCATCGCCGAATTCGAGGACAGCGCCTTCTCCGCCCACAAGGCGGGCCTGCCCTACGACCAGCTCATCCAGCGCCTCCTCACCCTGGGCCTGCGTTACAAACAGGCCGTCTCCTGACCGGTCCCCTATTCGCCGTCCTGCTTGCGCCGGTCCTTGAAACGGACGACGGCCGACCGGCCCTGGGCATGGATCTCGCCCTCATGGATGGCGCCCGTGGCAATGGCGATGACGGGTCCCGAAATACTGCCGCGGACCCGGGCGGTGCCGGTCAGCTCCAGCTTGTGCTCCACCGCGATATCGCCCTCCACCGTGCCGGCGATGACGGCGGACGCGGCGCGGATATTGCCCTTCCAGCGCCCCCCCCTGCCCAGCACCAGCGCGCCCCGCAATCGGCAATCCCCCTTGACGGCCCCATCGACGATGCAGTTGTCCCCCGCCTCGATCATGCCCTGCACGCTCGCCCGCGAACCGATCAGGGTATCGAAACGCTGCACCTCATCCAGAATGCGCCGGCCCTTGTTGCGCCGGCGAAACAGGTTCTCCATCATGGGGGACACTCCCGTCTCCAGCCAAAACTCCTTCCATTATGCGCATCCCGCCGCATGGCGGTCCAGCCAACCTGCCCCACTACAACCAACCGGCACAACCAACCGATACAACCAAACGGGCGTCACGACAGCATTCTTCAAGAAATCAAGCACCTGTTCCGATAGATCTTCAGGTAACAGCGCGTAAGAAGACCGTGAACAGACTCCCTTTTCTCACAACCTTTCTGCTGCTGGCCCTTCTCCCGCTGCATGCACCGGCGGAGGGGCCGCCGCCTTCCCGGAGCGCGGGACACCAGGACATCCGCATTCTCATCGATGTCTCCGGAAGCATGAAGCGCACCGACCCGGACAATCTCCGGGTGCCGGCCCTGCGGCTCATCACCGGGCTCCTGCCCCGCGGCAGCCGCGCCGGCGTATGGACCTTCGGCCGGTACGTGAACATGCTCATCCCCCTGGCCTTCGTGGACGAGGCCTGGCGGGAGCGGGCCATGGCGGCCGCGGCACGGATCAATTCCCACGGCCTCTACACCAACATGGAAGACACCCTGACAGACGCCACCTGGGACTGGAAACGGCCCCCGACGGACGGGGCGCGCCGCAGCCTGATCCTGCTCACCGACGGCTACGTGGACATTTCCGCCGACGCCGCGGAAAATGCCGCATCGCGCGAGCGCATCCTCAATGAGATCCTCCCCCGCCTCCAGGCCGCCGGGGTCACCGTCCACACCATCGCCCTTTCCCGGGAAGCCGATCATGCCCTGCTGCGCCAGCTCGCCACCGCCAGCGGCGGCCGCTACGAACAGGCCGCGCCGGACCGCCTGGAACGCCTCTTCCTGCGCCTCTTCGAAAAGGCGGCCGAGCCTGAAACCCTGCCCCTGGAAGACAACCGGGTACTGGTGGACGAGCGCATCGAGGAAATGACCCTGCTGATCTTCCGCCGCCCCGGCGCGCCGGCCACGCGCCTCACCACACCCCGGGGTGTCAGCTTCGACGCGCAAAAGCGCCCGCCCAACGTGCGCTGGCACCAGGAGGCACGTTACGACCTCATCACCATCGACCGGCCCATGGCAGGCACCTGGCGCATCACCGCGGACCAGGATCCCGACAACCGGGTCATGGTGGTCACCGACTTCAACGTCAATGCCACCCGCCTGCCTGACAACCTGGCCATGGACGAGCCGCATACCTTCCTCGTCCAGCTCACGGAGGGGGGGCGCACCATCGAAAAGAAGGATTTCCTGCATTTCATCGAGGTCAGGGTGCGCCAGGAAAACGACCAGGGAGAACAATGGGAATGGCTGCTCCTGGACAACGGGCGTCGCGGGGACACGGCGCCGGGGGACGGGATCTATACCCTGGTGCTGCAGGAGAGCCTGCAGCCCGGCAGCCACCGGCTGGTGGTGGACGTGGACGGCACCACCTTCCGGCGGCGCCTGGAACGCCGCTTCCACGTCCATGCCAGTCCCGTGGAGACCTTCATCGCCGGCAAAGGCGGGGCAGCCGTGCTGCACGTCATTCCCCGCGCCGGCATGATCGAGCCCGACACCATGACGGTGCGGGCCCATGTCAGCACTGCAGGCGCATACACGGAAAGCCGGGACGTGCCCCGCACCCACCACAACCAGTGGCGCCTGGACCTTTCCGTCTACGATCCCGGGCTGCCTCACGGCGTCGAGATCGAGGTCACGGGCACCAGGCCCAGCGGCAGACCCGTCCAGGTCCGCGTGGGCCCCTTGCATTTCGGCAGCCGGCCCCTTTCCGAACCGGTCCCAGAACCGGCATCCGGGCCGGAATCCGGGACACATGGCGAAGAAGGGGAGCACTCTCCGGTGGAGACGCCCGCTGAGGATGCACCGCCTGCCGAGGTCAACTGGCTGTGGGTCGCGCTGCAGGTACTGTTCATCAACGCCCTGGTCATCGGCGGTTTCTTCTACGGCTACCGCAGGTGGCTGCGCCTCGAGGTCCGCCTGCCCAAGAGCTGGCAGCAGGCCGGCCAGCAGACGGGACAACAGCCCCAGGAACAGGCCTGACCCGCCCCCCGCATCATCGGCGCCTGAGGTAGAATGGCGCCATGAGCAGCCACGACGAACCCACCGGCAACAAAGCCCTCGCGGAGCGCGACCTGCGGGTCCTGTGGCACCCCTGCACCCAGATGAAGGATCACGAGGCGCATCCGCCCATCCCCATTCGCCGGGGAAGCGGCGCCTGGCTGGAGGATTTCGCCGGGCGGCGCTACCTGGATGCCATCAGTTCCTGGTGGGTGAACCTCTTCGGCCATGCCAATCCACGCATCAACGCCGCCGTGGCCGCGCAGCTGGAGACCCTGGAACACGTCCTGCTGGCGGGCTTCACCCACGAACCCGCCGTCACGCTCGCCGAGCGCCTGGTGGCTATCACCCCGCCGGGCCTGAGCCGCTGCTTCTATGCCGACAACGGCTCCTCGGCAGTCGAAGTGGCGCTGAAGATGAGTTTCCACTACTGGCAGAACCAGGGGCAGACCGGCAAGACCAAGTTCATTACCCTGGAGAACAGCTACCATGGCGAGACCCTGGGCGCGCTGGCGGCGGGCGACGTGGCCCTCTACAAGGCCACCTACAGGCCGCTGCTCATGGAAACCCTCACCGCCCCCTCGCCCGACTGCTTCCATCGCGCGCCGGACGAGTCCTGGGAGGCCTATTCCCGGCGCCGCTTCGAGGACATGCAACGGCTGCTGGCGCGCCACGCCCACGAGGTCTGCGCCGTGATCGTCGAGCCCCTGGTGCAGTGCGCCGGCTACATGCGCATGTACCATCCCGTCTACCTGAGCCTGCTGCGCGAGGCCTGCGACCGCCACGGCGTGCATCTCATCGCCGACGAGATCGCGGTGGGCTTCGGCCGCACCGGCACCCTGTTCGCCTGTGAACAGGCCGGCATCAGCCCCGATTTCCTGTGCCTCTCCAAGGGCCTCACCGGGGGTTACCTGCCTCTTGCCGCCGTGCTCACCACGGATGCCGTCTACCAGGCCTTCTACGACGACTACGAGCGCCTGCGGGCCTTTCTCCACTCCCACAGCTACACCGGCAACCCCCTGGGCTGCCGTGCCGCGCTGGCCACCCTGGACATCTTCGAAGAGGAAGACGTACTGGCGCGCAACCGTGCGCTGAGCGCCCGCATGGCCCGCCATGCCGCCCCCCTGGCCGACCATCCCCACGTGGCCGAGATCAGGCAGCACGGCATGATCCTCGCCGTGGAGCTGGTCCAGGACAAGGCCGCGCGCAAACCCTATCCCTGGCAGGAACGCCGCGGCCGCCGCGTCGGCCAGCACGCCCTCTCCCGGGGGGTGCTGTTGCGTCCCCTGGGCGACGTGGTCTATTTCATGCCGCCCTATGTCATCGACGAAGAAGAGATCGAACTCATGATCCGCGTCGCCGCCGAGGGCATCGACCGGGCCTGCAAGGACTGACGCCCCACCCGTAATCCTCCATGCGCGTTCCCCGGATCCATCAGGACATCGAGCTGCGCGGCGGCGCGCGCGTCACACTGGACGAAACGGCGAGCCGTCATCTGCTCCGGGTGCTGCGCCTGAAGACCGGCGCGCGTCTCACGGTCTTCGACGGCCGGGGAAACGAATACGAGGCCATCCTGGAGGCGGGTGGCGCCGCGGCGGCGGTGCGCCTCGGGGCAGTCCTGGAACGACGGACGGAATCACCCCTGCGGATCGTCCTTGCCCAGGGCATCTCCCGCGGCGAACGCATGGACTATACCCTGCAGAAGGCCGTGGAGCTGGGCGTATCGTCTCTGCTCCCCCTGTTCACCCGGCGTTGCCAGATCAAGCTGTCGGGGACCCGCCTGGCGCGGCGTCTCGAACACTGGCGGGGCGTGATCCGCCATGCCTGTGAGCAATGCGGCCGCAATGTCCTGCCGGAACTGCATCCGCCCCGCCCGCTGACCGACGCCCCCTGGGATTTGTCTGGGGATCTGTCTGGGGATCTGTCTGGGCAATTAGCGGGTCGGCAGGATGACGTGCTGAAACTCCTCCTGGATGCCGGGGGCGACACCGGGCCGGGCAGCCTCCCGCGGCCCGCCGGCCCCGTCGTGCTGGTCGCCGGCCCGGAAGGGGGGCTGGATCCGCAGGAGCGGCGCCTGCTGCAGGACAGGGGTTTCCGGCCCCTGCGCCTGGGGCCCCGCATCCTGCGCACCGAGACCGCCGCCGTGGCAGCGCTGGCCGTCCTGCAGGCCCGCTGGGGTGACCTGGGCTGATGCACACTTCTGAACGATTCCCGGACCGGTCGCGGGCGCAGGTTCTTTCGGTCTTTCTTGATGGCATACCGAAAAACATCCGAAAACGTCTGCCGCCCATTACCGGTACAATTGCGTCACGACTGGCACGGCGGCCATTCAACAAGCTAGACTTGGCGTTTTTTCAGGCAAAGGATTCACGATGAGTCGGAAAATCAGCATCCTGGTGGTGGGTGGCGGCGGGCGCGAGCACGCCCTGGCCTGGAAAGCGGCCCGGTCAGCGCAGGTGGAACGCGTCTACGTGGCACCGGGCAACGCCGGCACCGCCCGGGAACCCGGCGTGGAGAACGTCGCGATTGCCGCCGACGACATCGCTTCGCTGCGGGATTTCGCCCGCAAGCAGGAGGTGGCCCTCACCATCGTGGGCCCCGAGGCCCCACTGGTGGCGGGCATCGTGGATGCGTTCCAGGCCGAAGGACTGGCCTGTTTCGGCCCGACGCGGGCAGCAGCGCGGCTGGAAGGCTCCAAATCCTTCGCCAAGGACTTCCTCGCCCGTCACGGCATTCCCACCGCGGCCTATGCGAGCTTTCACGACCTCGACGAGGCCCTGGGGTACATCCGCGAAAAGGGGGCACCGCTGGTGATCAAGGCCGACGGCCTGGCCGCGGGCAAGGGCGTGATCATCGCCCGCACCCTGGCCGAGGCAGAGGCCGCGGCACGGGACATGCTCGCGGGCAATGCCTTCGGCGATGCCGGTCATCGCATCGTGGTGGAGGAATTCCTGGAAGGCGAGGAGGCCAGCTTCATCGTCATGGCGGACGGCCGGCATGTCCTGCCCATGGCCACCTCCCAGGACCACAAGGCCCGCGACGAGGGCGACCGGGGTCCCAACACCGGCGGCATGGGCGCCTATTCACCGGCCCCGGTGATCACGCCCGAGCTGCATCGCCGCATCATGGCGGAGATCATCGAACCCACCATTCGCGGCATGACCGCCGACGGCCATCCCTATACCGGCTTCCTCTATGCCGGGCTCATGATCACCCCCGACGGCCGGCCCAAGGTCCTGGAATTCAACTGCCGCTTCGGCGATCCCGAGACCCAGCCCATCCTGATGCGCCTGCGCTCGGACCTGGTGGACCTGTGCCAGGCCGCCCTGGCCGGCCGCCTGCATGAAATGACGGCCCATTGGGATGCGCGTTATGCCCTGGGCGTGGTGCTGGCCGCGGGCGGCTACCCCGGCGGCTACCGCAAGGGCGACGTCATCGAGGGCCTGGAAGGGGCCGAAGAGGAGGGGATCAAGATCTTCCACGCCGGCACCGCGCTGCAGGACGGGCAGATCGTCACCGCCGGCGGGCGGGTGTTGTGTGTCTGTGCCCTGGGCGAGCATGTGAGGGAGGCCCGGCGGCGTGCCTATGACCGGGTGGCGCGGATCCACTGGCCGGACATGTTCTACCGCCGGGACATCGGCCACCGGGCCGTGGCACAGGAGCAGCCAGGCGATGCATAATGTGTTTTTTCCATTGTTCAGCACGCACACCCGCTCGCCAGGAACCCCCGTCCCCTGAAGCCATCAGGAAGCCATCAGCCTTCAACAAACACCAATCAAGCGAGGAGCTACCACCATGTCGAAACCTTTTGTAGCCGTATTGATGGGGTCGGACAGCGACCTGCCCGTGATGGAGGCCACCCTGGCGGTGCTGAAGGAACTGGAGATCCCTTATGAGGTGCGTATCACCTCGGCCCACCGGACCCCCGCGGCCACGCACGACTACGTCACCGATGCGGAAAAGCGCGGTTGCGCCGTGTTCATCGCCGCCGCCGGCCTGGCCGCCCATCTGGCAGGGGCGGTTTCGGCGCTCACGGTACGACCGGTGATCGGCGTGCCGCTGGATGCCGGCCCCCTCCAGGGCATGGATGCCCTGCTCTCCACGGTGATGATGCCCGGCGGCATCCCCGTCGCCTGCGTGGCCGTAGGCAAGGCGGGGGCGAAGAATGCGGCCTGGCTTGCGGCGCAGATGCTGGCGCTGAACGATGCGGCCCTGGCCGAGCGCCTGCGCCAGGCACGCCTGGACAATGCCGCCGAGGTGATGGCCAAGAACCAGGCACTGCAGGCCCGCCTCAAGTCCTGACGACGGGGTCTTGACCACGCGCTGGCAACTGCACCGCGCCGTCTTCGTGCTGCGCCGGGGCGGCATCGTGGCCTATCCCACGGAGGGGGTCTACGGCCTGGGCTGCGACCCCCTGGATCCCGGCGCGGTGCTGCGGCTCCTGGCGCTGAAATCGCGCCCCATGGACAAGGGCCTGATTCTCATCGCCGCCGATTTCTCCCGGCTCCGCCCCTATCTCGACGAAACCGCCCTGGACGAAAGAATCCTGCGCAAGCTGCGCCGCACCTGGCCCGGGCCCGTCACCTGGCTGCTGCCGGCCGCCCCCGAGGTACCGCGCTGGTTGCGGGGACGGCACGAGACCATCGCCCTGCGGGTCACCGCACACCCCCTGGCGGCCGAACTCTGCCGGGCCTGGGGCGGCGCCCTGGTCTCCACCAGCGCCAACCCCGCCGGCCGGCCGCCGGCGCGCACCGCCCTGGGCGTGCGGCGTTATTTCGGAGACGGCGTGGACTGCGTACTGACGGGCGCCACCGGCGGGGCCGCCGCCCCCACGGAGATCCGCGATGCCCGTACCGGACGGGTGCTGCGGCCCGCCAATCCCCGCCGCCATCCGTAACCACTGCCCGGCTGTGCTAACATGTTAAAGATCAAAACAAAAACAGACGACCTGAGAACCAGGCGCGTAGCCCGGATGGAGCGTGAGCGGAATCCGGGGGCGGCATTGCCCCCAGATGCCGGCCCTGTAGACCTGTATCCTGGCTACACAATGTCGGCCTGACATGGCCGGAATATTTACAATGATCAAGTTGAGATCAAAAACAGGCGACTTGAAAAAACCAGCCAGAAAGCCCCCAAGGGAGGACACGGCATGAAAACCATCCGGAGACGGGTACACCAGTGAACACACCTGACATCCAGACCGTCAAGGACTATCTGCTGGACCTGCAGGCACGCATCTGCTCCGCGCTGGAAGAGGAGGACGGCAGCGCCCGTTTCATCGCGGACCGCTGGACACGCACGGAAGGCGGAGGCGGCCTGAGCCGCGTCCTCAGCGAGGGCCGGGTGCTGGAGCAGGCCGGCGTCAATTTCTCCCACGTCATGGGAGAAAGCCTGCCGCCCGCGGCCACGGCGCAACGGCCCGAACTCGCCGGACGCCGCTACGAGGCCCTGGGCGTCTCCCTGGTGATCCATCCCCGCAATCCCTATGTGCCGACCTCGCATGCCAACGTGCGTTTCTTCATCGCCAGCCGGGACGACGCCGCGCCCATCTGGTGGTTCGGCGGCGGCTTCGACCTAACGCCCTATTACGGATTCGAGGAGGACGCCGTGCACTGGCACCGCACCGCCAGGGCGGCCTGCGAACCTTTCGGTGCCGACGTCTATCCCCGTTACAAGCGCTGGTGCGACGAGTATTTCTTCCTCCGGCACCGCAATGAACCGCGGGGCGTGGGCGGCCTCTTTTTTGACGACCTCAACGAATGGGGTTTCGAGCGCAGCTTCGCCTTCATGCGCAGCGTGGGGGACCACTACCTGCCCGCCTACCGCCCCATCCTGGCGCGGCGCAAGGGGCTCGAATACGGCGAGCGCGAAAGGGATTTCCAGCTCTACCGCCGGGGCCGCTATGTGGAATTCAACCTCATCTACGACCGGGGCACGCTGTTCGGCCTGCAGTCGGGGGGGCGCACCGAATCCATCCTCATGTCCCTGCCCCCGCTGGTGAAGTGGCGCTACAACTGGCACCCCGAACCGGACAGCCCCGAGGCCCGGCTCTACACGGAGTTCCTCCGCCCCCGGGACTGGCTGGAAGGCGGCGCCTGACAGGGATTACGCGCCAGGGATTACGCGCCGCCGCCGGGCGCCAGGCTTTCCAGCGCCTTGCGGAAACGCTCCACGTGGGCGTGTTCCGCCTTGGCCAGCATTTCGAACCAGTCGGCGATCTCGTCGAAGCCCTCCTCGCGGGCAATGGCCGCCAGGCGGGGATACATGTCTTCCACCTCGCCCTCCTCGCCGGCAATGGCCGCCCTCAGATTGTCCACGGTACTGCCCATGGGCCGCCCCGTGGCGGGATCGCCGCAATGTTCCAGAAATTCCAGGTGCCCCAGGGCATGCCCGGCCTCGCCCTCGGCGGTGGAACGGAAGACCGCGGCGATATCGCTGTAACCTTCCACGTCGGCCTTGGCCGCGAAATAGAGATAACGGCGTTGCGCCTGGCATTCCCGGGCAAAGGCCTCCTTGAGGCACTGCTCGGTCTTGCTGCCTTTCAGCTCCATCCTGCCCTCCCTTTGAGTCGATGGTCCGTCACGCCTGAACCCGCGGATTCAGGCCATACATTCTATGCAAAATGCCTTCCCGCTCTCACGGTCCCCTTTCCCGTCCGGCCTGCTTTCCTTCGTCGCATTTCATTCGTCGCCGGGACGGCAGGCGCCGGCACAGGGCAGGCTGCACCAGACGGGGGAACGGTCCAGGCGCAGGGCCGTGAGGGCGCCCCCCCACACGCAGCCGCTGTCCAGGCACCAGACGCCCCCTTCGCGATGCCGCCCCAGGGTGGACCAATGACCACAGACCACGGCAAGACCGGCGCTGGCACGCCCCGGCACCCGGAACCAGGGCAGGGCACCCGGCGGCGCCTTCTCCGGCGGTCCCTTCTCATCCAGCAGCAAGGTACCGTCAGGGGTACAGAAACGCAGCCGGGTAAAGGCATTGACGATAAAGCGCAACCGGTCCCAGCCGGTCAGCGCCTCCGACCAGCGGGCCGGCCCGTCACCATAGAGGTGGGCGAGAAAAGACCGGTATTCCGGCGAGGCCAGCACCGTTTCCACTTCCCGGGCGCGATCCCGGGCCTGCTCCAGATCCCACTGGGGCGGCAGACCGGCATGGAGCAGGGTGAAACCCGTCTCGGCATCATGGTGCAGCAGGGGACGGCGGCGCAGCCAGTCCAGCAGCCCCTCGCGGTCCGGGGCATGGAGCACCGCCGCCAGGGTATCCCCGGGCCGCGGACGGCACGCGCCCGCGGCCGTGGCGAGCAGGTGCAGGTCGTGATTGCCCAGCACGCTCACGGCACCCTCGCCCAGGGCGCGCACGAATCGCAGTACCGCCAGGGAATCCGGCCCCCGGTTGACGAGATCCCCCACGAACCACAGGCGGTCGCGGTCCGGCACATAGCGGACCCTGCGCAGGAGCGCCCGCAGTTCCGCATAGCAGCCCTGGACATCGCCGATCACGAACACCGCCATGGTCTTTGTCCTCAAGCAGCGCCAGAATCGGGCGCCACGCGCAGCTCGAAGGTCACCGGCCCGTCATTGACCAGGGCCACGGCCATGTGGGCGCCGAAGACCCCCGTCTGCACATCGCCGATCCGCTCCCGCGCATGCGCCACCACCGCCTCGAAGAGACGCCGGCCGGTCTCGGGGGGTGCCGCCGGCGTGAAGCTCGGCCGGCTGCCCTTGCGCGTGTCCGCCGCCAGGGTGAACTGGGAGACCAGCAGCAGAGCGCCGCCGCTGTCCTCCAGGCTGCGGTTCATGCGACCGGCCGGGTCGGGAAAGATGCGATAGCCCACGATGCGCTCCACCATGCGCCGGCACTGGGCAGGACCGTCACCCCGCTCCACGGCGAGAAACACCAGCAGGCCGGGGCCGATACGGGCCACGGTCTGACCGGCCACGCTCACGGAGGCCTCGCTGACCCGCTGCAGCAGCGCGATCATGGGCGCAGACGGCAGGCCATCTCCCGCGCCGCCTCGATGAGGGCGCTGCGTATCCCCGGCTCCAGGGCGGAATGACCGGCATCGGGGACGATCACGAAGCGGGCGGCCGGCCAGGCCTTGTGCAGCAGATAGGCGTTCTCCACCGGGCAGACCACGTCGTAGCGGCCATGCACGATGTAGCCGGGAATGTCCGCCAGGCGATGGGCATCGCGCAGGATCTGGTCCGGCTCCAGGAAGGCATTGTTGACGAAATAGTGATTTTCGATGCGCGCCAGGCTGAGTGCGGTGAAGGGATCGGTGAAATGGGAAAGCACCTTCTCGTTGGGCAGGAGCGTCGCGGCCTGGGCCTCCCAGCGTGACCAGGCCTTGGCCGCCGCCATGCGCCCCACCTCGTCGCTGCCCGTGAGACGGCGGTGATAGGCCTGCACCAGATCGTCCCGTTCCGCCTCGGGTATGAGGCCCACATACTGGGCCCAGTAATCGGGAAAGATGCGGCTCGCGCCTTCCTGGTAGAACCACTGGATCTCACAGGGACGGCAGAGAAAGATGCCACGCAGGATCAGGCCCAATACCCGATCGGGGTGCGTCTCGGCATAGACCAGGCTCAGGGTGGAGCCCCAGGAGCCGCCGAACAAGAGCCAGGCATCGATCCCCAGGTGCTCGCGGATCGCTTCCATGTCGCTCACCAGGGCCTGGGTGGTGTTGCCCGTCAGCTCGGCGTGGGGACTTGAACGGCCGCAGCCGCGCTGGTCGAAGAGGATGATGCGGTAAACCTCGGGGTCGAAAAAGCGCCGCTGATAGGGCTCGCACCCCGCCCCCGGGCCACCGTGCACCACCAGCACCGGCAAGCCCCCGGGATTGCCGCATTCCTCCACATGGAGCACATGGGGTGGCTCCACGGCGAGACTGTGCTGCACATAAGGCCTGATGTCCGGATAGAAATCCGTCATGGCGTCACCTTCGCTGCCAAAACCGGAACCCTAGCATCCGCGCGGGATGGAGGTAAAGGTGGCGATGAACGACGCGTAACGGGTGATGGTGATGGTGGAATGGAGATACACATCACTTGTCACGCATCATGCATTCCCCCTGTCAGAGCAGGCTCACCCCCAGCAGGGTGCCAACGAGCCAGGTGAGCAGACCGGCACTGCCGCCGATGAGTACCATGCGCAGGCCGCCGCGCACCGCACCCCGGCCGGTGAACAGGCTGAGGAGGGCGCCCACGGCGAAGAGGCTGAACACCGTGATGAGTATGGTATAGAAAAGGGGCTGCGCCGCGCCGCCGTAGAGGAAGGGCAACAAGGGCAGCAAGGCCCCCAGGGCAAAGGAGATGAAAGAAGCCGCGGCCGCTCCCAGGGGCGAGCCCAGGTCATCGGGATTGAGTCCCAGTTCCTCGCGCGCCAGGGTATCCAGGGCGTGCTCCGGATCCCTGAGCATGTCGGCGGCGATGCGCCGGGCCTGCTCCATGTCCACGCCGCGGGCGTTGTAGATCAGGGCCAGTTCCTCGGCCTCCTCCTCGGGGTATTGTTCCAGTTCCTCGCGTTCGAGCTGGATCTGATATTCGTAGAGTTCCCGCTGGGAGCGCACCGAGACATATTCGCCTGCCGCCATGGAGGCGGCCCCGGCGATGAGCCCCGCCACGCCGCTCATGAGAACGATCTCGGCATTGGATGTCGCCCCCGCCACGCCCAGCACCAGGCTGGCATTGGACACCAGGCCGTCGTTGACGCCGAAGACGGCGGCGCGCAGATTGCCGCCGCCTCCGAGGCTGCTGTGGCGGTAACCCACTTCCTCCACGCTGGTGGGCATGGGATGGCCGGCGGCGAGATGGCCGCCCGCGCTGTAGACGGACAGGCCGCGCACTTTCATGGCCGCGAGAACGGGGCGGATGGCCCGGGGACCCAGCACCCTGATGAGCCAGGCCACGATGCGGATGCGCGGTGTCAGCTCCAGGCTCTCGGGGACGGCGGTACCCGACGCTTCCAGCTGGCGCGCCCAGATCGCGGCCTGGGCCTCGGCGGCCTCGGCCAGCGCCCGGAACAGGCGGGCCTTGTTCTCGTCACGTTCCCGTGTTGCCACGAGACGATAGAGGTAGGCGGCCTGCTTCTCCTCGCGCCAGTTCTCCAGGGGCGGAAGGGCCGACGGCGATGGTTCAGGCATGACGGAGAAAAGCAAGTTGCATGGCAGTTTTACCTGACCTGGCGGGTGCCGAGTGATGAATCATGCGTCATGCGTGACAGCAAGCCATGTTTTCTCGCCATCACGCTTCCTGCATTTCGGAAGGCCCGTACAATCCATGCGCGATGCCCTCATTTCCCTTCCTTCGCCTTCTCTTCCATGATCCGGTCCATGATCTTGAGTCCGCTGAAGGCATCCTTGGCATAGTGGACCTTGTCCGGATCGGTATAGGCCCGACGGCAGTCTTCCTCCACATAGCGCCGGGTCAGCGCCGCGCCACCCAGCAGCACGGGGATATCGAGGCCGGCGCGCTTCATCTCCTCCAGATTGTCCTTCATGATCACCGTGGACTTGACCAGCAGTCCCGACATGCCCACGGCATCGGCGGCATGCTGACGCGCCGCCTCCATGATGTTGGCGATGGGCTGCTTGATGCCCAGGTTGACGACCTTGTAACCATTGTTGGTGAGAATGATGTCCACCAGGTTCTTGCCGATGTCATGGACATCGCCCTTCACCGTGGCCAGCACGAGGATGCCCTTCTCCTGGCCCTCCACCTTTTCCATGTGGGGTTCCAGCCAGGCCACGGCGGCCTTCATGGTCTCCGCCGACTGCAGTACGAAAGGCAGTTGCATTTCCCCCGAACCGAACAGCTCGCCCACCACCCGCATGCCGTCCAGCAGCAGCTCGTTGATGATCTGCAGGGGCGTGTATTTCTCCATGGCGCGTTCGAGATCCGCCTCCAGGCCCTGCTTGTCGCCATCGATGATGCGCTGCTTGAGGGCTTCCTCGATGGTGGCCGGCTTGCGCTGCACCGCCGTGGATTCACTGACGTTCTTGAAGAGATCGACGAAACGCAGCAGGGGGTCCTGGCCGTCGCGACGGCGATTGAAGATCAGGTCCTCCGCCGCCTCGCGCTGTTCCTCCGGGATCTTGTGCAGGGGCATGATCTTGGAGACATGGATGATGGCGGCGGTCATACCCCGCTGCTGGGCATGATGGAGAAACACGGAGTTCAGCACGTGACGCGCGGCGGGCTTGAGGCCGAAGGAGATGTTGGACAGGCCCAGCAGGATCTGGCACTCGGGCAGTTCCCGGGCGATGCGCTCGATGGCCTCCAGGGTATTGACGCCGTGATCGCGGTCCTCCTCCACCCCGGTGCAGATGGTGAAGGTGAGGGGATCGAACATGAGATCCGACGGCGGCAGGCCATGGCGCTCCACGGCGAACTCGTAGAGGCGATGGGCGATGGCCAGCTTGCGATCCACCTCCTTGGCCATGCCCTCTTCGTCGATGGTCAGCGCCACCACCGCCGCCCCGTATTTCTTCGCATAGGCGAGAATGGTGGCGGCCTTTTCCTCGCCGTCCTCGAAATTGATGGAATTGATGATGCTCTTGCCTCCCAGCAGTTTCAGGGCGGTCTCGATCACGGGCGTCTCGGTGGAATCGATGACCAGGGGCACGGTGATCTGGCCGCGATAGCGGGAGACGAGTTCGTACATGTCCTGCGCCTCGGGGCGGCCCACGTAGGCCACGCAGACGTCCAGGGCATGAGAGCCCTCCTTGACCTGCTCCCGGCCGATACCCACCAGGGCGTCCCAGTCTTCCTCGGCGAGCAGTTCGCGAAAGCGCTTGGAGCCGTTGGCGTTGGAACGCTCGCCGATGGCGAAGACGGCGTTCTCCTGGCGCAGGGGCACCGAGGTATAGAGGGAACTCACCGCAGGGGTGAGGGTCACCTGCCTGGGTCGGGGAGCGGGATCGGGACGCGCATCCAGCATGGCGCGCAGGACGGCGATGTGCTCGGGCGTGGTGCCGCAGCACCCGCCGATGAGATTGACGCCGTCCTCCTCGACGAAGCGCTGCTGCCACTCGGCCAGCTCCTGGGGCGTCAGGGGATATTCGGTACGGCCCTCCACCAGCATGGGCAGACCCGCGTTGGGCATCACCGAGATGAGGCCCGGCCAGTTCTCGCCCAGGTATTGCACATGCTCCGCCATTTCGGTGGGGCCCGTGGCGCAGTTGAGCCCGATGCCGTCCACTTCCAGGGCCGCCAGGCTGGTCACGGCACAGGCGATGTCGGAACCCACCAGCATGCTGCCGGTGGTCTCGATGGTGACCTGGGTCAGAATGGGCACATCCTCCCGTCCCAGTTCGCGGCGGGCGATCCTGCAGCCGTTGACCGCGGCCTTCAGGGTCAGGAGGTCCTGGTGCGTCTCGAGGAGGAAGGCATCCACGCCGCCCTCCAGCAGGCCACGGGCCTGCTCGGCATAGGAGGCTTCCAGGGTATCGTAGTCGATGTGTCCCAGGCTGCACAGCTTGGTGCCGGGGCCTATGGATCCCAGCACGTATCGGGGCCAGTCGGCACGGGCGAAACCGTCCGCCACCTCGCGGGCCAGCGTTGCCGCCAGGCGGTTGAGTTCCAGGGCCTGTGCCTCAAGGCCGAACTCCGCCAGCACCACCCGGTTGGCGCCGAAGGTATTGGTCTCCACGCAGTCGGCACCGGCCTCGAAATAGGTCTGATGCACACGGCGCACGAAATCGGGCCGCGTCCGGCACAGGATCTCGGAACAGTTCTCCAGGCCGAGAAAGTCCTTTTCCAGATCCCAGTCCTCGGCCTGGATCAGGGTGCCGGTGCCGCCGTCGCAGAGCAGCACGCGCCGGCGCAGTCGTTGGATGAATTTTTCCATAGGCCTCGCAGGGTTGTGCCGTCGAAGGGCACTCAGACGATATCATCGGCGGAAAGAACCGGTCACTGTAACGTCTGCGGCGCCTGACGGCAAGCGCGCGTCAAACAGAGTGCATCAGGCAGAGTGCGTCAGGCAGAGACCCTTCGGTGCGTGAGTTCGACAGGAATGGTCATGTCGCCGCAAGGGCGATGAGGGATGTGTCATGAAAAGAACCGCGCGCGCTCATCCATCATCGACGGCCGGCGCCTTCAAGGCCACCAGCATGGCCTCGTTGCGAAATCCCCGGCCCACGTCACCCAGGCGGCCTTCCTCGCGATAGGCCACGATGCGCAGTCCGGCGAAGAGGGACAACAGCTCGTTGGGCGCCAGGCGAAAGCCGGGGTTGGACGGACCGCTGTCGTCCACCGCTTCCCGGGTGAAGGTCTGATAGAACAGCAGCCCGCCGGGACGCAATGCCTTCACCAGACAGGGACAGAGGGCGCGTTCCAGGAAATGCGTCACCACGATGACATCGTAACTCGCCGGCGGGGGGGGATAGGCCACCACGTCGCGGGCCGCGGTACGCAAGGCCAGGCCTTGTGCCCGGGCCATGGCGGCGAGACGCTCCGCGGCTACTGGCGAGATGTCCCAGGCTTCTGTCACCAGGCCCTGGCGGGCCAGCAGCAGGGCGTTGCCTCCCAGGCCGCAGGCGAGCTCCAGCGCCTTTCCCGCAGCCGGCAGAAGATGCAGGTTGTCACGCAGCACGGCCGCCGGTCGTGGCGGGGCCTCGTCCCGTCCGAGATAGATACGATCCCACTTCGCACGTGTTTCCTGACTCATGGTCTGTCTCTTCCTGTCTCCCTCATTTGCGCCAGAAGGTCGGGGTGAACAATACCAGCAGGGTAAAGATCTCGAGGCGTCCCAGCAACATGGCCACGCACAGCACCCATTTCGCCGTATCGTTGAGCCCGGCGTAGTTGGATCCCACGTCGCCCAGCCCCGGCCCCAGGTTGTTGATGCAGGCCGCCACGGCGGAGAATGCGGTAATGAGGTCTAGCCCGGTGGCGGCAAGGATCAGGGACATGACGGAAAAACAGATGACGTACAGGGAGAAAAACCCCCATACCGAATCCATCACTTCGCGGGGCAGGGACTTGCCGCCCACCTTGACCATGAAATGGGCGTTGGGGTGGATGAGGCGCCGGATCTCGCGCATGCCCTGCTTGAGCAGGAGCAGCACGCGGATCACCTTGAGCCCGCCTCCCGTGGATCCGGCGCAACCGCCGATGAAACTGGTGAGCAGCAACAGGACCGGCAGGAAAGAAGGCCACATGTGATATTCGGCCGTGGTGAAACCCGTGGTGGTGCCGATGGAGACCGCCTGGAAGATGCCATGATGGAGCGCGCTGCCGAAAGAAGAGAACGTGCCCGAATAATACAGGTAACTGGAAGTGATAACGGCGGTGATGGAGAGCACGCTGATATAGGTCTTGAACTCGGGATCGCTGAAATAGGGCCGCAGGCTCAGGTTGCGCCAGGCAAGGAAATGCAGGGCGAAATTCACTCCCGCAAGCAGCATGAACACCACGGCCACGCCCTCGATGACGGCACTGTTGAAATAGCCCATGCTGGCATCGTGGGTGGAATAGCCGCCGATAGCCACGGTGGAAAAACTGTGGGCCACGGCGTCGAACAGGTTCATACCCGCTGTCCAGTAGGCGACAGCACAGAGAACGGTCAGCCCCAGGTAGATGTACCACAAGGCCTTGGCTGTCTCGGTGATACGCGGGGTGAGCTTGTTGTCCTTCATGGGGCCGGGCGTCTCGGCCCGGTAGAGCTGCATGCCGCCGACCCCCAGCATGGGCAGAATGGCCACCGCCAGGACGATGATGCCCATCCCGCCCAGCCATTGCAGCTGCTGACGGTAATAGAGCAGGGAGCGGGGCAGGTCGTCGAGACCGACGATCACGGTGGCGCCGGTGGTGGTGAGTCCGGACAGCGACTCGAAAACCGCATCCACCGGTTTCAGCCCCAGTTCGGGACTGGCATACAGGAAGGGCAGCGCGCCAAACAGGCCCAGTACCACCCAGAACAGCACCACCACCATGAAGCCGTCGCGCAGACGCAGGTCACGCTGGTAGCGACGTACCGGAAACCATAGCAGAAGACCGGACAGCAGGGTGGCCGCAAACACCTGCAGGAAGAGCCACACGGTCTGCTCGTCATAGGCCCAGGCCACCAGCGCCGGCGGCAGCATGGTGAGGCTGAAAATGGTCAGCAGGACACCGACGATCTTGGCAATGGCGCGGTATTGCATGTGTCCTCAGCGCCCGGCCAGGCAACGCGCCGCCGCATCCGTGGCGAAGCCCGCGCCGCTCACAGGAACGTCACCCCCACCTGGAACAGGCGCTCCACCTCCGTGATGCGCTTCTTGTCCACCAGAAAGAGGATCACATGGTCGTCGGCCTCGATGACGGTGTCGTGATGCGCCATGATCACCTCCTCGCCACGGACGATGGCCCCGATGGTGGTCCCCGGCGGCAGCTTGATGTCCTCGATGGCCCGCCCCACCACCTTGGACGAACGTTCGTCGCCATGGGCCACCGCCTCGATGGCCTCCGCCGCGCCGCGGCGCAGGGAATGCACCACCACCACGTCTCCACGGCGCACGTGGGCCAGCAGACCGCCGATGGTGGCCAGCTGGGGCGAGATGGCGATATCGATGTCACTGCTTTCCACCAGGTCCACGTAGGCGGCGCGGTTGATCAGCGCCATCACCTTGCGGGCGCCCAGGCGCTTGGCCAGCATGGCGGACAGGATGTTGGCCTCGTCGTCGTTGGTCACGGCACAGAAGACGTCGGTGTTCTCTATGTTCTCCTCCACCAGGAGTTCCTCGTCCGCCGCATCGCCCTGCAGCACCAGTGTCCTGTCCAGTGCCTCGGACAGCATGGCCACCCGCGCGGGATTGCGCTCGATGAGCTTGAGCTGGTACCTGTCTTCCAGGGTTGCCGCCAGTCCCTTGCCGATGTTGCCGCCGCCCACCACCATGACACGCTTGACCGGCTTGTCCAGGCGGCGCAGCTCGCTCATCACGGCACGGATATTCTCCGTGGCGGCGATGAAGAAGACCTCGTCGTCCACCTCGATGACCGTGTCCCCCTGGGGCGTGATGGGCATCCCGCGGCGGAAGATGGCCGCCACCCGGCTCTCCACCGCGGGCATGTGCTCCTTGAGTTCGCGCAGCTCATGCCCCACCAGCGGACCGCCGTAGTAGGCCCGCACCGCCACCAGCCGCACCCGGCCGCCGGCGAAATCCAGCACCTGCAGGGCACCGGGATACTGGATCAGGCGTTCCACCTGGTCGATCACCGCCTGCTCGGGGCTGATGAGCATGTCGATGGGCAGGGCCTCCTGGGTGAACAGCTGGCTGTGGTCGAGATAGCCCCTGGCCCGTACCCGGGCGATCTTGGTGGGCGTGTGAAAGAGGGTATAGGCCACCTGGCAGGCAACCATGTTGGTCTCGTCACTGTTGGTGACGGCGATGACCATGTCCGCGTCTTCCGCCCCGGCCCGCTCCAGCACGTCGGGATGCGAGGCGTGCCCGGCCACGGTGCGCAGGTCCAGCCGGTCCTGGAGTTCGTGCAGGCGCTGGGCGTCGTGGTCCACGACGGTGATGTCGTTTTCCTCCCGCGCCAGGTTTTCCGCCACCGAGGACCCCACCTGGCCCGCCCCCAGAATGATGATCTTCATAGACTGCCCGTCGAAGCTGTCATGTCATTTGCGCACGAAGGCGCCGAACCCGAATATGGCGGGAAGAATTTAACACGGGGCGCGCGGCCAAGGCCATGGCTCACTTGATGCCCAGCTCGCGCAGCTTGCGGTAGAGATGGGTGCGCTCTATCCCCGCGACCTGCGCCACCTTGCTGATGTTGCCGCCGCTCACCGCGAGCTGGTACTCGAAGTAGGCCTTTTCGAACTGCTTGCGCGCGGCGCGCAGCGGGGAATCGAACGCCACGGCGATCTCGGCCTCCACCGGCTTGTCGCGCACCCCCAGCGCGGTTTCCACGTCCTCCAGGGTGATCTCCTCGCCGCGGCACAGGATCAGCAGGCGCTGCACCAGGTTCTTCAGCTCGCGCACGTTCCCCGGCCACGGGTACTGGCGCAGGCGCTTGAGGGCGGCCGCGGAGAAACGCCGTGCGGGCAGCCGCTCCTGCTCGGCGAACAGCTCGACATAATAGGTCAGCAGCTCCGGAATGTCGTCGCTGTGTTCCCGCAAGGGCGGAATGCGCAGCGGCACGACGTTGAGCTGGTAATAGAGATCCTCGCGGAAACGACCGGCACGCACTTCTCCTTCCAGGTCACGATGGGTTGCAGCGACCACCCGCACGTCGAACTCCACCGGCACGCTGCCGCCGACGCGCAGAAAGGTCCTGGTTTCCAGGGAGCCAAGGAGCTTCGCCTGGACGGCGGGATCCATGTCCGCCACCTCGCCGAGAAACAGCGTGCCGCCATGGGCCTGTTCCAGATAGCCATAGCTGATGCGTCCACCCTCTTCGCTGCCGAACAGCTCCGTGGCGGCGTGTTCACCGGAGATGGCGGCCACGCCCACCTCGACGAAGGGCCGCTCCGCGCGGGGGCTGCAGCGGTGCAGGTAACGGGCGAACAGCTCCTTGCCGCTGCCGGGCTCGCCACTGATGAGCACCCAGGCATTGTGCCGGGCGATGCGCTGCACCTGCTGGCGCAGCTCGCGCATCACCGCGCTGTCACCGATGGGATCGGGTTGCGGCCGGATGAACTTGCGCAGGCCGATGTTTTCGCGCCGCAGGCGCTCCGCCTCCAGGGCGCGCTGCACCACCAGCAGCAGCTTGGACAGAGACAGGGGTTTCTCGACGAAATCATAGGCACCCAGCCGGGTCGCCTCCACCGCGGTCTCCACCGTGCCATGACCGGAGATCATGATCACCGGCGCCACCAGAGCCTGGCCTTCCGACCATTCCTTGAGCAGCGTGATGCCGTCGTCATCCGGCAGCCAGACATCCAGGAGAATCAGGTCGGGACGGCGCTGGCGCAGGGCCTCGCGGGCGTGCGCGGCATCCTCCGCCAGGCCCACTTCGTAACCTTCGTCCTCCAGGATCTCCTTGATGGTTTCCCGGATGTCCGGCTCGTCGTCGATCACCAGGATATAGGAGGGGATGGGAGACACGACGCTCATGAGGCCCTTTTCCCTCTCGTTTGCGAGGCGCCCCCCCCCGCGCCCCCGTCGATGCCGTCGCCATCTGTCCCGGCCCCGGGGCATTCATCGCTCATCTCCAGCCCTCCGCCACTGTCACGGGGCATTGGCTGCTGGAAGGGATTCTCCAGCGGCAGACGCACGATGATCGCAGCACCGCCTTCGGGCGGATTCTCAGCCCGGATCATGCCGCCGTGCTCTTCGACGATCTTTTTCACTACGGCCAGCCCCAGGCCGCTGCCCTTGGGCTTGGTGGTCACATAAGGCTCGAAAAAACGACCCATGAGTTCCTCGGGAATCCCCGGGCCATTGTCGCGCACCTGCAGCTCGATCATCTCCAGGCCGCCATCCTGGACCCGCCGTGTGCGGATGGTAAGCTGGCACGCGCCCTGCTCCGCCGCTTCCTGGGCGTTCTTGATGAGATTGTGGAGCAACTGCCGGATACGGCCGCTGTCGATCTTGATCAACGGCAGCTCGGGCGCCAGGTCGGTGCAGATCCGCAGCGCTTCCTCATCGCCCCTTTCGTCACCCCGGTAAAGGTCCAGCACCTCGCCGATCAAGGCGTTGAGGTCGCAACGGCGCAACTCCAGACGGGGCGTGCGCGCGTACTCGGAAAAGGCCTTCACCATCTCCTTCATCACCTCGACCTGCTGCACGATGGTATGCGTGGAACGCTTCAGCACCTCGGCATCCTCGGGGCTCATCCTGCCCAGGTATTTGTGCCGCAGGCGCTCGGCGGAGAGACGGATGGGCGTGAGCGGGTTCTTGATCTCGTGGGCGAGGCGCCGCGCCACTTCCCCCCAGGCGGCATCGCGCTGCGCCTGCACCAGCGCGGTGATATCTTCCACCACGATCACGTAGCCGGCCGGACGTCCCCCTTCCGCCGGCAGGGTGGTGCCCCGGCACATGAGCACCTGGCGGCCGCCGGCACCAAACAGGTTGATCTCCTGACGCCATTCCCGGCCGCTCTCCAGCTGGTGCTTGAGCGCCTCGACGAAGTGCCCGAGGTAGCGGTTGGCATCGCCCACCTCGGCCAGGGGCCTGCCGACATAGCGCTTCAGATCCACGCCGAGTATCTGGCCGGCAGCGGCATTGACGGTGTGAATGACGTGATTGCGGTCCAGTGTCAGCACGCCTGAAGAAAGCCTGCCCAGCACGGCGCGGAGGTAGGCACGCTCGCCCTCTGCCTGGCGCTGGCTCTGTTCCACCTCGGCACGGGCACGCGCGATCTTTTCCGTCATCTCGTTGAAGGACTTCACCAGAAAGCCCAGCTCATCCCCGGAATGCTGCGGCAGGCGCCTTTCGTAGTCACCACCGGCCACCGCGCGCGTGCCCATGGCCAGCACCCGGATCGGGGCCACCAGCCGTCGTGCGGAGAAAAAGGCCGCCCACACGGCGAACAGGAGGGTGGTCAACAGCACCAGGGACAGGGTCAGTATGAAGCTGAACTTGAGTGGCGTGCGCAGGTAAGTGAGCTGCTGATAACGCTGGTAGGCCTGCTGGACATTATTGGCCAGCGCCTGGACCTGGGGCGAGATGGGATACAGGGCGCTGAGGATGCGCCTTCCGGCGGCGGGATCGGCTCCGGGCAGCGCCGTCACCACCCGCATGTGCAGCCCCCGTTCTCCCAGCGCATCGATGCCGATGTAGTCGCTGTCCTGGAGGACGCGGCGCAGAATTTCGTCGCCGGGCAGGTCGGGCAGCAGGCGGGTGGGATCGCTGCTGCTGGAAGCGATGATGCGCTCAAGATTCGCCAGCAGGGTCAGTTCGTCGGCCTCGTGCCTGGCACGCAGATCGTCCAGCAGCAGGGCCACCTGGTCATCGGGCAGGAGCGAGATCTCATCGACGATGGCCTGTGTGCGGCGCAGGTATTCGCGCTTGCGCTCGTCGAGGGAATCGCGGCTCAGTGCCAGGGCGTCGTCGAAGGCCTCTTCGATATGCACATCGAACCAGCTGTCGATGCCACGTTCGATGAACTGCAGGGAGAAATAATACACCACGGAAACAGGCCCCATGGCGATCACCACGAACACCACCATCAGCCGCAGGGTCAGGCGTGAACCCGTGGCCCCGCTGCGGTACTGGCGCACCAGCCTCACGAGGTTGGCGCCGATGAGTGCCAGCAGCAGAATCAGGGCCATGATGTTGATGAACAGCAGGGTCAGATAGATGCGCCCGAAACGCTCCGAGTTCTCGGTGGCCGCGCTCATCAGGTAGAGGGAAAAGACGAGCAGCAGGAACAGTGCCAGGACCGGCACGATACTGTTGCCGAGGCGTCTCAGAAATCCAGTCGCCATGTGTACCACTCGCTTTTCAGGTGCCAGTCGGCGGACAGGTAGGAGAGCAGGCGCAGGGGTACCGGCAGGGCCTCCTCGTCGAGCCGGATCTGGAGCCGGCCGTAATAGCTCGCGTCCTCACGCAGAAGATTGCGGTCCAGCAAGGGCAGGCGCACCACGGTCCCCAGCACCGAGATGGCCGCTTCCAGGGAAGGAAAGCGGAACTGCGAACCGCTGTTGAGATTGGTCAAGAGGTATTGCCGGGTCAGCGCGTTGTACTCCAGGCGATAACGCTGCTCCAGGCGCGCTTCCACGTCATCCGGCCACCAGTCGCGGCGGCGCACGATCTCGATGGACAGCAGCATGGTCAGGGGCACCCCTTCGTGCAGGGCATCCACCATGGGCGGGGTCAGGCGGTATTTGACGGCGGCGTTGAGATACAGCACTTCATCGTCCAGCTCCACGCGGACGCTGTCGATTGCCACGTTGTCCCCGGCGTGTGCGCTGCCCTGCCACAAGATCAACGGCAGTACGCACACCACGCCCAGCAGGACCAGGCCCACGGGGGACCGGCGCCCCGGGCCGGCGGGCACAAGCCCGGCCGCCATGCCCGTCATCACGGCGATGCCGCCGCAGCACGCGCCCGCGGCGCTACCGACCCCGTGCCGATCGTTTTTTCGCCAGAGCATAATAGAATCCGTCCATCCCGTCCTCGCCGCCAGCCTCGCCCGGGAGAATCTGGCGTCCCACTGCCAGCGCACGTCCCCAGGGAGCCACGATGGGACAGTGCTGCGCATCGCTGCAGGCGGCGAAGAACGCCTGCATCTGCGCCACGTTTTCCCGTGGAAACACGGAGCAGGTGGCATACAACAGCATACCGCCTCCCTTGAGCAAGGGCCACAAGCCCTGCAGCAGCCTTTTCTGCTGCGCCGCCAGTGATGTCACATCATCGGCGCGACGCTGACACTTGATGTCGGGACGCCGCCGGACAATGCCGCTGGCGGTGCAGGGCGCATCCAGCAGGATGCGATCGAAAGGACGCCCGTCCCACCATTGCGCGGGTGTCGCGGCATCACCGCATACCACTTGCGCCCGCAGTCCCAGGCGCTGCAGATTCTCCTCGATCTTTTCACAGCGCATGGCATCGCTGTCCAGGGCCACCACCTCCGCCAGACCGGGTTCTGTCTCCAGAATGTGACAGGTCTTGCCGCCGGGCGCGGCACAGGCATCCAGCACCCGCTGCCCCGGTGCCAGATCCAGCAGTCCCGCCGCCAGCTGTGCGGCGCCATCCTGGACCGAGAGAAGGCCCTCGGCAAAACCCGGCAGGCGCGTCACATCCACGGCGCGCGCCAGGACCAGGCCCGTGGGAACATGCCGCAGGGGACGGGCCGCAAGGCCCGCCTCGGCCAGTTCCGTCCGGCAAATATCGCGCGAGGCGCGCAAGCGGTTGACCCGCAGGACCAGCGGCGGGCGCGCGTTGTTGGCCGCAAGAATGGCCTGCCAGTCCTCGGGCCAGGCCTCGCGCAACATGGCAATGAACCAGGCGGGATGGGCGAAATGCGCTGTCTCGTCGGCCGCACAACGCCCCAGCAGTGACTCACGCCGGCGCAGGAAATTGCGCAATACCCCGTTGACAAGCCCCTTGAGACCCGGCCTGTCCAGTTCGGCGGCGGCCGCCACGGAGGCCGCGACGGCGGCATGCGCCGGCACACGCATGAAAAGGATCTGGTACAGGCCCAGCAGCAGCAGCCAGCGGATCTCCCCGTCGCGCTCTTTGAGCGGCTTGCGCAGGAGCTGGCGCAGCAGGAAATCGAGCCGCGGCTGCCAGCGCAGGACGCCGTAACACAGCTCCTGGAGCAGGGCACGGTCCCCTTCGGCAACGTGCGAGGCTTGGACGGACAACACGGCAGACAGGGATCGGCCGCGACTGCAGACCTCCCGCAACACGCGGGCGGCGGCGGCACGCGGTGTCATGGTTCAGGCACCGCCGGGCGTACCGTCCATCGCGTGGCCGCCCATGACCTGGCCGGGCCGGATCCGGCGGGCATTGAGATAATCGGCCACCGCCATGCGGCGCCCCCCCGCGGGCTGCACTTCCAGCAGGCACAGTCCGCCCTCGCCCGTCGCCACGGTGAGACCCGCCCTGTCCGCCGTCACCACGGTACCCGGCGGCGCGGGCGGAATCGGCCCAACCACCCGCGCCCGCCATATCCGCAAGGGCCGGCCGGCCAGCGTGGTGTACGCCACCGGCCAGGGATCGAAGGCCCGCACGCGGCGTTCCAGGTCAACGGCCGGCAGGGTCCAGTCCAGGCAGGCTTCCGCCTTGCTGATCTTGGGCGCGAAGCAGGCATGACGTTCGTCCTGGGGTCGTGGCACCAGACGATCCTGCATCATGAACTCCAGGGCCTCCAGCAGCGCCCGGGCACCCAGGGCCGCGAGGCGGTCATGCAGCGTTGCCGCGGTATCCCCGGGCTCGATGGGACAGGAAACCGCGTGGAGTATGGGGCCCGTGTCCAGGCCCTCGTCCATCTGCATGATGGTGATGCCGGTCTCCTCATCGCCCGCCAGGATGGCCCGCTGGATGGGCGCTGCGCCGCGCCAGCGGGGCAGAAGGGAGGCGTGGATATTGATGCATCCCAGGCGCGGCAGGGCCAGCACCGGCGGCGGCAACAACAGGCCGTAGGCGGCCACCACCATGAGATCGGCATCCCAGGCGCCCAGTGAGGCCAGCACCGCATCATCGCGCAGGGTCCGGGGCTGCAGCACGGGCAGGCGATGGGCCCGGGCAAGCCGCTTCACCGGGCTTGGGGTGAGCCGGCGCCCCCGGCCGGCGGGCCGGTCCGGCTGGGTCAGGACCGCCACCACGGGATAACCCCGTTCCAGCAGGGCCCCCAGGGGGATCGCGGCAAACTCGGGCGTACCGGCGAAGAGGATTCTGGGTTTCTCAGACATGATGTGCAGGGATGATGGCCGCGGATTCGGAGGCGGGCCCGGGACCCGCCTGTACCCCATCCAGCACCCCATCCAGTCGCGTTACATGGTATGGCGACGCAGCTTCTCCAGCTTCTTGCGGATGCGGCGCCGTTTCATTTCCGTGAGGTAATCGACGAAGAGCCGCCCGTCCAGATGATCGATCTCGTGCTGGATGCACACCGCCTGCAGCCCCTCCGCCTCCATTTCGAAGGGTCGGCCATCGGGATCCAGGGCCCTGACCCGGATGCGCGCCGCCCTTTCCACCATTTCATAGATGCCGGGCACCGACAGACAGCCCTCCTCCATCTTCTCACGCTCCTCCTGATGGAGGATCTCGGGATTGATCAGGGCCAGGGGTTCATCCCGCTTCTCGCTGACATCCAGCACGATGATGCGCCGCGCCACGTTCACCTGGGGGGCCGCCAGACCGATACCCGGCGCATCGTACATGGTCTCGAACATGTCGTCGACGAGCCGGCGCACCGCCTCGTCAACCTGGTCCACCGGCGCGGCCTTCACCCGCAGGCGGGGATCCGGATAGTGCAAAATGTGAAGCAGGGCCATATCGGGTGGCGATTTTGTGGTATCCAGCAACTATTGAGAGTCACCCAAATCCATGACATGGGTTGCCCGGATGAAGCGAAATCCTGGACAAATGGCGTTTCTCCATGGATTCCGGCCCTCCACAGGCCTGTATCCAGGCTACACGATGACCGTCAATCAATAAAAGCCCCATAACGGAGCCAGCAGGAAGATCTTAAAGGATTTTACACGATGCACGCTATAAAGTGGTGTAAGCGATGTCCATGGTAAACTCGAACCGACTTCCGGAACCCCTCCCCCATTGAGACAGGGTGCGCGCATGACGAACAGAGTGGTGAGCCTGTGGCTGGCGATGGCACTTGCCTTCGCCACCGCGGCGATGGCGGATACGGTGCAATTGAAGCCCGGCCATCCCGAGCGCTACGTGGTGGTCAAGGGTGACACCTTGTGGGACATCTCGGCACGCTTTCTCCAGGATCCCTGGAAGTGGCCGGAAATCTGGGAAATCAATCCGGCCATCGCCAACCCCCATCTCATCTACCCCGGCGATGTCATCAGTCTGCACTATGATGCCGACGGCCGCCCGCGCCTCACCCTGAGCCGCGGCCGCCCCACCGTCAAGCTTTCCCCCAAGAAGCGCATCACCCCGCTGCGCCAGGCCATCCCCACCATCCCCATGAGCGCCATCCAGCAATTCCTGCTCTACCCGCGGGTATTCAGCCGGGAGGAACTGGAACGCACGGGGTATATCGTCGCCCAGGATGAAGGCAGCCTCATCAGCGCCAGTGGCGACAAGGTCTATGCGCGGGGCCTGCGGCCCGAAGATGGCACCGCCTACATGATCATCCGCCCGGGCAAGGCCTACCGTGACCCCGACGCCAAGAAAAGGGACATACTGGGCTACGAGGCCATGCAGCTCGCCACGGCGAAGGTCCTGCGCTTCGGTGATCCCAGCTCGGTGCGCGTCGGCGAGGCCACTCGCGAGGTGCTCATCGGTGACCGCCTCGTCCCCATGCGGGAAGAGGAAAGGCTGGAACCCTACTTTCTCCCTCACGCGCCCGACTTCCCCATCGAAGGCCGGATCATCTCGGTGCTGGACGGCGTCTCCCGCATCGGCCAGTACCATACCGTGGTACTGAACAAGGGGACGCGCGACGGCCTGGAAAAGGGACATGTGCTGGCAGTCTACAGGACGGGCGAAATCGTCCGCGACACCATCGAGCCCAAAAGGGGCAGAAAGGTACAGCTTCCCAGCGAGCGTGCCGGCGCCGTGATGGTGGTGCGCGTCTTCGACCGCGTCAGCTATGCCCTCGTCATGGAGTCTCGGCGCGACATGCGCGTTCTGGACAGCTTCGCCACCCCCTGAGCGCTCCCCGGGGCGACCCTGCGAAGGCATACGCATCCTCCCACGCCCTTGATGAAGGGACCGGCCGGCGGCGGCCGCACAGGACATGTGTTGTTGTATACTGATGGCCGTATTCCTCATGTCTGGACAGGGAGGTCATGACACGCGACACGGAAGCATTGCACCCCTGGCTGGCACTGCATCATGTGCCGGGCCTCGGACCCAGGGCCTGTCTGTGGCTGCTGGATCGATTCGCCTCCCCGGCTGCGGCACTCGCCGCCGGCGACGAGGCCCTGGCGACCGCCGGCGCAGCGACCCGCCTGCGCCGGATCCTTGCGCGCGGCCCCGATTATCGCGCCGTGGAGCGTGACCTGGACTGGCTGAAGCAGCCCGACCGGCACATCGTCGTCCTGAACGACCCCTGCTATCCCGCATCCCTGCGTGCCATTCCCGACCCGCCGCTCCTGCTCTATGTCTGCGGCGATCCGGCCCTGCTGGCGTCTCCCCAGCTCGCCGTGGTGGGCAGCCGCAACCCCACGCCGGCGGGACGGGAGACCGCCTATGAATTCGCCCGTGCCCTGGTCGCCTGCGGCCTGACCATCACCAGTGGCCTGGCAATGGGCATCGATGCCGCGGCCCATGAAGGGGCCCTGGATGCCGGCGGCAACAGCATCGCAGTCACCGGCACGGGTCCGGACCGTGTCTATCCCGCCGGGCATCGCAAACTGGCGCGGCGGCTGTGCCTGCAGGGGGCACTTGTCACGGAACTGGCGCCGGGCACGCCGCCGCGGGCGCGCCACTTTCCCCGCCGCAACCGCATCATCAGCGGCCTGAGCCTGGGCGTCCTGGTCACCGAGGCCGCCCTGCGCAGCGGTTCCCTCATCACCGCGCGCCTGGCCCTGGAACAGGGCCGGGAGGTCTTCGCCGTCCCGGGCTCCATCCACAATCCCCTGGCACGGGGGTGTCACGCCCTGATTCGCCAGGGCGCCAAACTGGTGGAATCCCTGGAGGACATCGTGGAAGAGATCACAACCGCGCAGCCCGCGCCACCGGCCACGCAAAACCTGATGGAAACGAAGCCGGTGTGCACCGATCTGGTGCAGGACGGGCCGGATGCGCTGACATCGCGCGTGCTCGCCCGGCTCGATTTCGATCCCGTGCCCCTGGATGTCTTGGTAAGACGCACCGGATTGACGGCCGGCCAGCTTTCCTCCATCCTGTTAGCACTGGAACTGGAAAACCACATCACCGCCCTGCCCGGCGGCCTGTATCTGCGGCGCACCCAAAGGCAATCCCCCTGAGAAAATCTCCATGAGGAAATCTCCATGAAGGAAAACATGCTGGATGTCCTGCTCTACCTGTTCGAACACTGTGTCGACGACGAGCTGGCCATCCACCCCGATGAAGAAACCATCCGCAATCAGCTCAGCGCGGCCGGTTTCGAGGAAACGGACATCAAGAAGGCCTTCCACTGGCTGGAATCCCTGGCGCAGCCGCAGGAAGGCAGCGAAGCGCCCGCCCCGGAGCACGCCGTAAAGGCCGGGGGGACAGGAGGGGAAAGTGCCGCCCCGCCCGCCCTGCGTATCTACACCCGCGAGGAAATGGACAAGATCGGCCCGCGCAGTCGCGCCCTGATCCTCTTCCTGGAGCAGATGGATATCCTCAAGCCCGCCACGCGGGAACTGGTCATCGACCGTATCATGGCCCTGGAAACCGAAGACATGGATCTGGAAGGCGTGCGCTGGGTCATACTCATGGTGCTCTTCAATCAGCCCGGCCAGGAGGCGGGCTACGGCTTGCTGGAAGACTTCGTCCTGGACGAGACCCGCATCCGGGACCACCTTCATTGATCCTTTCCATGATCCCTTCCAGGGCGTTCCATCATCCTGCCCGGCCGCAGCAGCCACAATCCAGCGGTCCCTCTCCCAATAACCCTCTACTTGGAACGTGAATTTGACCTGGCTACGGGAAATTTAATAAATGATGACAAATAGCGATATAGTGTCCATGCGCCGGGCAACGGCGCGGGCCTCACGGACATTTTCCGGGATACCATGCCGGAATCCTTGAAAGCGCCGGAAGCAGTACCCTGGAAACAGACACGACATGACGAAAGACGCTGCGAAAAAGGCTGAAAAAAAGACGGGCAGGGCCGCCGGCAGGAAACTGGTGATCGTGGAATCGCCGGCCAAGGCCAAGACCCTGAAGAAATATTTCGGCAAGGGTTTCGAGGTGCTCGCCTCCTACGGTCATGTCCGGGACCTGGAGCCCAAGGAGGGCGCCGTGGACCCGGAACACGGCTTCGCGATGAAATACCAGCTCATCGAGAAGAACGCCAGGCACATCGATGCCATCGCCAAAGCCATGAAGAAGGCCGATGCCCTCTACCTCGCCACCGACCCGGACCGCGAGGGCGAGGCCATTTCCTGGCACCTCTATCACATTCTCAAGGAACGCGGCCTCCTGGAAGGCAAACCGGTCTACCGCATCGTGTTCCACGAAATCACCCGGCATGCCATCGAAGAGGCCCTGCAGCACCCCCGTGAACTGTCCATGGAGCTGGTCAACGCCCAGCAGGCACGTCGCGCCCTGGACTTCCTCGTGGGCTTCAATCTCTCACCCCTGCTGTGGAAAAAAATCCGCCGCGGCCTGTCCGCCGGACGCGTGCAAAGCCCTGCGCTGCGCATGATCGTGGAACGGGAAGAAGAGATCGAACGCTTCAAACCACGGGAATACTGGACCATCGAGGCGGACCTCGCCAAGAAACAGGACCGTTTCAGCGCAAAGCTGATCCAGTACGAAGGGCACAAACTGAGCCAGTTCAGCATCAAGAAAGGCGAACAGGCGCGCGAGATGGAGCGGCGCATCGCCGCGGCGGCACAGGGCGAACTGGTCATCGCCAGCATCGAAAAGAAACAACGCAAGCGCAACCCCGCCGCCCCCTTCATCACTTCCACCCTGCAGCAGGAGGCGGCCCGCAAGCTGGGCTTCACGGCGCAGCGCACCATGCGCACGGCCCAGCAGCTCTACGAAGGCATCGACATCGGCGAAGGAGCCGTGGGCCTCATCACCTACATGCGCACCGACTCCGTGAACCTGGCCCAGGAGGCCCTGCAGGAAATCCGCGGCTATATCGCGGAACGCTTCGGCAAGGACAAGCTGCCCAGATCACCGCGCATCTTCAAGACCAAGTCCAAGAACGCCCAGGAAGCCCACGAGGCCATCCGCCCCACCCAGGTCCACCTGGAACCCGATGCCATCAAGCGCCACCTCAGCGCCGACCAGTACAAGCTCTACAGCCTGATCTGGAAGCGCGCCGTGGCCTGCCAGATGGTGCATGCCACCATCAACACCGTGGCCGTGGATCTTGCCGCCGGCGAAACGGCGCTTTTTCGCGCCACCGGCTCCATCGTCGCCGACCCCGGCTTCATGGCGGTCTACCAGGAAAGCAAGGACGACCAGAAACAGAAGGAAGAGGAGCGCATGCTCCCGCCGCTGAGCGAGGGAGAACACATCATGCTGGAAAAGCTTCGCTCCGAACAGCACTTCACGGAACCGCCGCCGCGCTACACCGAAGCAAGCCTCATCAAGGCCCTGGAGGAATACGGTATCGGCCGGCCTTCGACCTATGCCTCCATCATCGCCACCCTGCAGCAGCGTGACTACGTGGTGCTGGACAAGAAACGCTTCAAACCCACCGACGTGGGCCGCATCGTCAACAAGTTTCTCACCGAACACTTCACACGCTACGTGGATTACGATTTCACCGCCAACCTGGAAGACGAACTCGATGCCATCAGCCGCGGCGAGAAGGCATGGGTCCCCGTCCTGGAGGGATTCTGGAAATCCTTCCGACAGCTGGTCAAGGAGAAAGAGAAGAGCGTCCAGCGCAAGGACGTCACGCAGGAACTCATCGAGGAGCGCTGCCCCAAATGCGGAGAACAGCTCTCCATCCGCCTGGGGCGGCGGGGGCGCTTCATCGGCTGCACGGCCTATCCCGATTGCGACTACACCCGCAACCTGGACGACGACGGCGAGAGCGTGGAACCGGAGGTGGTGGAAGGGCGCAAATGCCCCCAGTGCCAGTCGGACCTCATCATCCGGCAGGGCCCCTACGGCAAGTTCATCGGCTGCAGCAGCTATCCCAAATGCCGCTTCATCGAGCCCCTGGAAAAACCCAGCGACACCGGCGTAACCTGCCCGGACTGCGGCAAGGGCACCATGCTGCAGCGCAAGTCGCGCCGCGGCAAGGTCTTCTACTCCTGCTCCACCTACCCCGACTGCAGCTATGCCGTGTGGAACGAACCGCTGGACCGGCCCTGCCCCCAGTGCAACTGGCCCATGCTGACCCTGAAAACCACCAAGCGGCGCGGTACCGAGATCGTCTGCCCGCAAAAGGACTGCGACTACACCGAACCCTACTACGCGGAAAAGAAAAAGAAGGCATCCTGAAGGACGGAGGATGCAAGCGCAGCGTAATCCGGGGCACCCGGTCATGGACGCAGTTACTATTAACCCGGCAACAATATATGTCATGTTCAGCCGCCGCGTGCGGACACGCAGCAAGGCGGCGGAGCGCCGCTGTAGTCATTCTACAGCAAGCTTCGCCAACACCGTCTGCGTGCGCGCACGCGGCGGCCTGCCATATGAATTTCAACAAGTCAGGCGTTTCAGGCAGGCGCCGGCTCGGTGTTGCGGCACTTGGCAAGGGCCGGGCCATTCCCTGCGTGCCGCGCCTTGATCCGGAACACCTGGGTCGCTCTGAATGCCGCTTTACTATCGATTGTCTTAGTATATAGAGCTTCACATGATTGACTGACGCCTGTCGCGCAGCCCGGATGCAGGCCCCGAAGGCCGGTATCTTCATGTCATTTCGGCTGAACCACCTTGTCGTTCCGACCACACTCCCCTGTCATTGCCACCACGCTCCCTTGTCATTTCGACCACGCTCCCTTGCTACTCCGACCATACTCCCCTGTCATTTCGACCAAGCTTCCCTGTCATTTCGACCGAAGGGAGAAATCTTGTATCACCGGCTTCGGATTCCTCGCTGCGCTCGGAATGACAAGGGGGACTCGGCCAACAGCCCCCTGTCATTTTCCCACTGCACTCGAAATGACAGGGATAATGTATTCCCACCACGGCTCCTTGTCCTTCCGACCGTACTCCCTTGCCATTCCGACCATATTCCTTTGTCATTTCGACCACGCTCCCTTGCTACTCCGACCACACTCCCCTGTCATTTCGACCAAGCTTCCCTGTCATTTCGACCGAAGGGAGAAATCTTGTATCACCGGCTTCGGATTCCTCGCTGCGCTCGGAATGACAAGGGGGACTCGGCCAACAGCCCCCTGTCATTTTCCCACTGCACTCGAAATGACAGGGATAATGTATTCCCACCACGGCTCCTTGTCCTTCCGACCGTACTCCCTTGCCACTCCGACCCAGGACCACGTCATCTAACCTCCCAACCCTCTGAGAGGCTGAGGTTCTGACTCGAGCAAATTCTTCTCCTGGGTTACGGTATAACGTCCCCCATGGACGGGGGGAAAGCCAGGGGTTCTGTGGTGTTGTCCGAAGTCCTCGTGCGTCCGATTCAGTCTCACGAGCGGGCGCGCTGGGATACGCTGATGCGCCGGCACCATCACCTGGGGTTCAATCGCACGGCCGGGCGGGCGCTGCGTCAGGTGGCTGAGTACCGGGGCCGATGGGTGGCCCTGCTGCACGGCCAGGGGCGCGTCCTGGCCCAGCAGGCCGTGGAACCCGGCAGCCACGAGATCCCCGCCCTGCGGACTCTCCTCGAACCGCTGGACATCCAGGAACGGGTGATCACCGCCGATGCCCTCCATACCCAGCGCGAGACGGCCCG
>Ga0256839_1000742_pt1 | contig 41773 bp, 44 predicted proteins | sample 354166metaG_FD_185968 | JGI IMG/M metagenome (GOLD analysis project Ga0256839, IMG submission 185968) | Hydrothermal vent microbial communities from Mid Atlantic Ridge, Atlantic Ocean - 354-166 | ecosystem: Environmental > Aquatic > Marine > Hydrothermal vents | place: Atlantic Ocean: Mid...
GTGACAAGGACAAGGAAGTGCGGCGGAATGTCATCGTCCCTGTCTTTTCGAGCATAGCGGGAAATGACAGTAACCCTGTCATTTCGAGCGCAGCGGGAAATCTTGGGGTGGTGGGACAGGATTTCTCCCTGCGGTCGAAATGACAAAGGCGTGGGTCGAAGTGACAAAGCCGTGGGTCGCAATGACAAAGGGGTATGGCGGCAATGGCAAGTGAAGTGTGGTGACAAGGACAAGGAAGTGCGGCGGAATGTCATCGTCCCTTTCTTTTCGAGCATAGCGGGAAATGACAGTAACCCTGTCATTTCGAGCGCAGCGGGAAATCTTGGGGCGGTGGGGCAGGATTTCTCCCTGCGGTCGAAATGACAAAGAGTCGAAATGACACTTCTTCGTCATTCCGAGCGCAGCGAGGAATCCAAAGCCGCCGACACAAGATTTCTCCCTTCGGTTGAAATGACAGAGAATTGGGTCGGAAATGACAAGGAAGTGGGGTCGAAGTGACAAAGGGGTGTGGCGGCAATGACAGGGAAGTGCCGGGCCTTGGGGCCCGCACCCATCCAGGTTGCAGGGGCCGCACGAAGGCCGCCAGTCATAATTCTCCATGGCGCAATATCCGCAAGGTTGGCACCGGGGCAGCGCGCCTGCGCATCCCATGCCCCTTCGCCAGGAACGGCGAGGGGCCGCGAAATCATTTTGAACTGCCATGCGATCCCGATTCTCCGAAATCGTCCAGACCTTGCCTGCCGCGCAGCGCTACTGGGTGGCCTACAGCGGCGGGCGCGATTCCCATGTCCTGCTGCATGCACTGGCCGCGCTGCGTGATGAGCTGCCGGGCAGGCTGTGTGCTATTCATGTCAATCACGGTCTGAGCGTGGATGCCCCACGGTGGGTGGTGCATTGCCGGCGCATCTGCCGGCAGCTCCATGTTCCCCTGGAGGTGCTCGATGTGAATGCGCGGCCGGCCCGTGGCGAGAGCCCGGAAGCGGCGGCGCGGCGTGCGCGTTATGCGGCCTTCTCCGGCCTGCTGGGCGATGATGACTGCCTGCTGACCGCACATCACCAGGACGATCAGGCGGAGACCCTGCTTCTGCAGCTGCTGCGTGGCAGCGGACCCCATGGCCTGGCGGCCATGCCACTGCGATCACGGCTCGGCACGGCCTGGCATGTCCGCCCCCTGCTGGATTTTCCCAGATCGGCCCTGGCGGCCTATGCCCGGGAGGCGGCCCTGGAATGGGTGGAGGACGAGAGCAATTTCGACACCGGGATCCGGCGCAATTTTCTGCGCCACCAGGTCTTTCCCATGCTGGAGACGCTGTGGCCCGCCTGCGCCAAGACCCTCTCGCGCAGCGCCCGGCATTGTGCCGAGGCCGCCGAGTTGCTGGACGCGCTGGCCCGGCAGGACTTGAAAGAGATCGCCGCGGAAGAAGGGGCGTCGCGGCTCGGTATCGAGCCCCTGCTGCGCCTTGCGCCGGCACGCCGCCACAATGTCCTGCGTTACTGGCTGCGCAGCCTTGGCCTGCCCCTGCCACGGACGGCGCATCTGCAGCGCATCGAGGAAGACCTGCTGACTGCCGCGCCCCACCGCGAGCCGCAGGTGTGCTGGGAAGGGGTGGAACTGCGCCGCTACCGGGGCTGGCTCCATGTCCTGCGGCCGCAGGCGGTTTTCGATAAGAGCATCGTTTTGAGCTGGGACTTGCATTCGCCCCTGGCCCTGCCGGGTGGCAACGGCAGCCTCCGGGCCCATCCCGTGGAAGGGGAAGGACTGGCGCGACGCCATTGTCGCCAGGGTGTCACCGTCCGCTACCGCCGCGGGGGAGAGCGCTGCCGCCTGGCCGATGGGCACCACCATCCTCTGAAGAAGCTGCTGCAGGAAGAAGGCGTACCGCCCTGGGAACGGGCGCGCCTGCCCCTGGTTTTTCTGGAGGATGAACTGGTGGCCGTGGGGGACATCTGGTTGAGTCCCCTTTACCGTGCCGCCGCCGGAGAGCCGGGCTGGCGCATTGAATGGCAGCGCTGACGATGCGGAACCGGCCGCGCTTCTCCCTTCCGCCCTCTGTCCTCCGTCCTCTGTCCTCTGTCCTCTGTCCTCTGATTACGCCTTACCCTGAAGCTGAAGCAGGATGCCCTCGTTTTCCAGCGTCGAGGTGTCCTGGGTGATCTCCTCGCCGGCGGCGATGGCCCGCAGCAGGCGGCGCATGATCTTGCCTGAACGGGTCTTGGGCAGGTTGTCGGCGTAGCGGATGTCGTCCGGTTTGGCGATGGGCCCGATCTGTTCCGCGACCCACTGGCGCAGTTCCCGGGTGAGGGTCTCGTCCACGCCACCCGGCGGACGTTCGCCCTTGAGCACCACGTAGGCGCAGATGGCCTCGCCCTTGATCTCGTCGGGTCGCCCCACGACGGCTGCCTCTGCGACCCTGGGGTGGGCCACCAGGGCCGATTCGATTTCCATGGTGCCCAGGCGGTGGCCGGATACGTTGAGGACATCGTCGATACGCCCCATGATCCAGAAATAGCCGTCCTTGTCCTTGCGGGCGCTGTCACCGGCAAGGTAGTAGCGGCCGCCGAATTTGCTCCAGTAGGTGTCCACGTAACGCTGGTCATCGCCCCAGATGGTGCGCAGCATGGAAGGCCAGGGGCGCTTGATGACCAGGTAGCCGCCCTTGTCCGGCGTGGTGATGGCATTGCCGTCCTCGTCCACCACGTCGGCGGCGATCCCCGGCAGGGGGCGGGTGCAGGAGCCGGGCTTGGTGGCGGTGACGCCGGGGAGAGGGGCGATCATGTTGGCGCCCGTCTCGGTCTGCCACCAGGTGTCCACGATGGGGCAGCGTGCCTTGCCGATGGTCTGGTGATACCACATCCAGGCCTCGGGATTGATGGGTTCCCCCACCGTGCCCAGAAGGCGCAGGCTGGAAAGGTCGTACTGGGCAGGGTACTGATCGCCGCATTTCATGAGGGCACGGATGGCGGTGGGCGCGGTGTAGAAGACGCTGACCTTGTGATCCTGGCACAGCTTCCAGAAACGGCCGGGATCGGGGACCGTGGGCGCGCCTTCATACATGAGGATGGTGCTGCCCACCGCGAGGGGGCCGTAGGCGACGTAGGTATGGCCGGTGATCCAGCCCACGTCGGCGGTACACCAGTAGATGTCGTCTTCCCGGTTGTCGAAGACCCATTTCATGGTGACGATGGCGCCGAGGAGATAGCCCGCGCTGCTGTGCTGGATGCCCTTGGGCTTGCCGGTGGAACCCGAGGTGTAGAGGATGAAGAGAGGATGCTCGGCCTCCACCCATTCCGGTTCACAGTCGGTGTCCACGCCTGCGACGGCGTCGTCCCACCACAGGTCGCGCCCGGCCGTCATGGGGACCTCGTGACCGGTACGCCGCAGCACGATCACCTTTTCCGGTGCGTTTTTGCACAGGGCCAGCGCCTTGTCGGCGGCGGCCTTGAGCTCGATGATCTTGCCGCCGCGGTGGCCGCCGTCGGCGGTGATGAGCAGCTTCGCGCCGGCGTCGTCGATGCGGTCCTTGAGGGCCTCGGCGGAGAAGCCGCCGAAGACCACGGAATGAATGGCGCCGAGGCGCGCACAGGCCTGCATGGCGATCACCGCCTCCGGCACCATGGGCATGTAGAGAATGACGCGGTCGCCCGAGGAGATGCCGCAGCGCTTCAGGGCGTTGGCGAAGCGGCATACCTCGCCATGGAGTTCCCGGTAGCTCAGGCGTCGCACGTCGCCTTGTTCGCCTTCGAAGATGATGGCGGTCTTTTCCCCGCGCGTTGCGAGATGGCGGTCGAGGCAGTTGTGGGAGACGTTCAGTATGCCGTCGGCAAACCACTTGTAGAAGGGTGCCCGGCCATCGTCCAGGACCGTGGTGAACTCCCGGCGCCAGTCCAGCTCCTGGCGGGCATGACGGGCCCAGAAGCCGGCGTGGTCCCGTTCCGCTTCTTCGTACATCTTCTGCACCAGGGCGGGATCGTTGAGGCGGGCCTGCGCGGCAAAGTCGCCTGGCGGCGGGAAAAGGCGTTCTTCGCTGAGAATGGAGTCGATGCTGGTGGTGCTCATTGTTGTTCTCCCACGGCTTGTATCCCGGGGATCAATTGTAGAGCAAAACCGCGGGCCACGTCAGTCATTGACGTGGTGAAAGAGGGGCAGGGACGGAATGGGGACAGGCGGCGTAATCAGCCGAGACTCTGTTTCTCGCGGATCTCGTCCAGGGTCTTGCAGTCGATGCAGAGCGTGGCAGTGGGGCGGGCCTCGAGGCGGCGTATGCCGATCTCCACCCCGCAGACCTCGCAATAGCCGTAGTCCAGGCTGTCCAGCTTGGCCAGGGATTCGTCGATCTTCTTGATGAGTTTGCGCTCCCGGTCGCGGGTACGCAGTTCAAGGGCGAATTCGGATTCCTGGCTGGCACGATCGTTGGGGTCGGGGAAGTTGGCCGCCTCGTCCTGCAGGTGATGTACGGTGCGTTCCATCTCCTCCAGCAGCTCCCGCTTCCAGTTCTCGAGGATGGCGCGGAAATGGGCCCGCTGCTGGGCATTCATGTATTCCTCGCCCTTTTTCTCCTTGTAGGGAACGAAGGCGCCGACCTCCAGGGTCGAGCTGCGGGGTTTCGTGCTTTTCTTTGCGGTTTGCTTCGCGGTTTTTTTCGCGGCGGTTTGGGCGGTGCCTTTCTTGCTGCTGGGGTTCCTGGCGGCAGCGGCCTTGCCGGTCTTGGACTTGGTCGCCGCCTTCTTCTTGGCGACAGGCTTCTTTTTTGCGACAGCCTTCTTGCCGGCCGCGGATCTGGCCTTGGTGGCAGCCTTCTTCGTGGCCTTTTTCTTCACCGTCTTGGTGCGCGCAGACTTTTTCTTTGCAACCGCCATGATGTGTCTCCAGACATGCCGTCGATGAAAATGAAGCGGCTATATATACCAGAATGGATATTGGGATACAACAAGTTATCTCTGGCAGGAACTGCGGAATCGTCGACCCCGCTCAGTCGCCGTGCCGGGCGGGCAGGATGAGCCGGTTTGAGCCGGGATGAGCTGGGATGAGCTGGGCGGCGAAACAGGCTATGCTGTAGCGTTCTTGCCGGATCGCCTGCCGGCGCGGCGGCACGGGAAGAGCCGTCTGAGATATGGTTGATCGACAGAGAAGAACGGGGGAGAGCAGGATTTTGAGCGCATTACGGGCCTTGATATTCGACGTGGACGGGACACTGGCGGATACCGAAGGAGAAGGTCATCTGCCTGCCTTCAACGAGGCCTTTGCGGCAGCGGGTCTGGACTGGCACTGGTCACCGGCGCTGTATCGTGAACTGCTGTCTGTTGCCGGCGGCAGGGAACGCCTGCGCCATTACATGACCCATTACCTGCCCCCCGAGCAGCGTCCTGAAGATGTGGCCGGTCTGGCAACACGCCTGCATCAGGACAAGAACCGCCGATACGAGACCCTGCTGCGGGCCGGACGCATCGGCCTGCGTCCCGGTGTTGCCCGCCTCCTGGGCGAAGCCCGCGAGGCGGGGCTCACGCTGGCCATTGCCACCACCTCCGTGCGGGAGAACGTGCTCACGCTGCTCCAATGCACCCTGGGCAGCGAAGCACCGAATTGGTTCCAGGTGATGGCCACGGCCGACGAAGTGACGGAGAAAAAGCCGTCTCCCAGGGTATACGAATACACGCTGGATGCACTGGGAATGGCGCCGTCGCAATGCCTGGTCTTCGAGGATTCGGAAAACGGCCTGCACGCCGCCCGGGCGGCGGGGCTGGAGACCATCGTGGCCGTGAATGCCTTCACCCGAGATGGCCGTTTCGATGACGCCCTTCTGGTGCTCGATCACTGGGGCGAGCCGGACCGTCCCTGCCGGGTGCTGGGCGGACGCCGGCGCGACCGTTTCGATGCCGCGCGTCCCTGGCTCGATCTGGCGCAATTGCGGCGACTGCGGCCATGAAGACCGCATCACCCAGGCTTGCCAGCCGCATGGCGGGCATCCAGCCCTTTCATGTCATGGACGTCCTGGCCCGGGCGCGCGCCCTGGAGGCTGCCGGCCGGGATATCGTGCACATGGAGATCGGCGAGCCCGATTTCACCGCGCCGGCCGGGGTGGTGGCGGCGGGTGTCGCCGCCTTGCGGGCGGGAGAGACCCACTATACCCCCGCCGCCGGACTGCCCGCCCTGCGCGAGGCGGTTGCCGGCCATTATCGTGCCTGTTATGGCCTCGATGTGGCGCCGGAGCGGATCCTGATCACGCCCGGGGCCTCGGGTGCCCTGCTGCTGGCGCTGGCCGTGCTGCTGGATCCCGGCGACCAGGTGCTGCTCTGCGACCCCGGTTATCCCTGCAACCGCCACTTCGTGCGTCTCCTGGAAGGGGAGGCCGTGGCCCTGCCGGTGGATGCCACGACGCACTGGCAGCCCACGGCAGAGCAGATTGCCTCCATTTGGGGGCCGCGTACCCGCTGCCTGATGCTGGCCTCGCCCGCCAATCCCACCGGCACCCTCATTTCAGAGACGGTGCTGCGCCGGATCGAGACACGGGTCCGGGAGCGGGGCGGTGTTCTCATCGTGGACGAGATCTATCACGGGCTGGTCTATGAAGAAGCGCCGCCCAGTGCCCTGGCCTTGCCCGGCCCCGTTTTTGTCATCAACAGTTTCTCCAAGTATTTCGGCATGACCGGCTGGCGCCTGGGCTGGCTGGTGGCGCCGCCTGAATATGTCCCGGCCCTGGAACGCCTGGCCCAGAACGTGTTCCTGGCGGCCCCCACGCCCGCGCAGCATGCCGCCCTGGCGGCCTTCTCGGAAGACGCCCGGGCCGAGTACGAGCGCAGGCGCGAGATATTCCGCGAGCGCCGTGATTTTCTGGTTCCAGCGCTGGAAGCACTGGGATTCGGGATCACAGTCCGCCCCCAGGGTGCGTTCTATGTCTACGCCGACTGCAGCGCCTTCGGGTCCGACAGCCTTGCCTTCTGCCGCCGCCTGCTGGAAGCGGCCGGTGTGGCGGTCACGCCAGGCTGTGATTTTGGTGATCACGAAGCCGGCCGGCATGTGCGTTTTGCCTACACGACAGGGCTGGAGCGTCTTCGGGAGGGCGTGAGACGTCTGCAGACATTCCTCCAGGAGCGAGGTGAGGAGGGCTGAATGCCGCGTCAGATGCAGATCCAGCGATATGCCGACAGATTCCGCCTGCTCGTCTTCGACTGGGACGGCACCCTCATGGATTCGCAGGGGCGAATCGTCGCCTGTCTGGCCCGCGCCCTGGAGGAGACCGGCCTGCCGCCTCTGCCGCCGGAAAGGCTCTCCAACGTCATCGGCCTGGGGCTGCCCGAGGCGGCCCGGCAACTGCTGCCTCATGTCCATGAAAGGGTGGTGGAGCGCTTCATCGCGGCCTACCGCCGCCACTATCTGTCGGACAAGGGTGAGGCGACCCCCCTGTTTCCCGGTGCGCGCGAGACACTCCAGACCCTGCGCGAGGCGGGTTTCCTGCTGGCCGTGGCCACGGGCAAGAGCCGGCGCGGCCTGGCGCGCTCCCTGGAAGAGACGGGCTGCGGCGATCTGTTTCTCGCCAGCCGCTGTGCCGACGAATGTTTTTCCAAGCCCCATCCGCAGATGCTCCAGGATATCATGACGGACCTGGATACCCCGCCGGAGCAGACGCTGATGATCGGCGATACCGAATACGATCTGCTCATGGCCGCCAATGCGGGCACGGCGTCCGTGGCGGTGAGTTACGGTGTGCATGAGCGCGAACGCCTGCTGTCCCACGCGCCCCTGGCATGCCTGGATGCCATCGAGGAAATCGTCCCCTGGCTGGGGTTGGATGAAGGACCGGAAGAAGCGGATCGGGCAACAGGCTTTCGCGACGCAGGGCGGGAGGCGTAGAATCGTAACCGGCGTCAAGGTGAGGAGTATCGGCAGATGGATGAGGACAACAAGCAGGATCCGTGGCTGCGGGAAAAACCCGCCTCAACGGCAGAGACACAGGCGGGCGGGCAGACGGGAACAGGCGGAGGACGAGACGGCAAAAAGAAGGACGGTGAAGGCTGGGAGCGTGAGGTACTGGAACGCCTGGTGTTCGCCGCCCTGCGGGAACAGCGCCGCGCGCGCCGCTGGGGGATTTTCTTCAAGCTGACGCTGATCCTGTACCTGGTGGCCGTCTTCGTGGTCTACATGCCGGAGGACCTGGGGGGCGATGCCCTGCCCACGGGCAAGCACACCGCCCTGGTGGAGGTCCGGGGCGTGATTGCCGATGACGCCGAGGCCAATGCCGACACCATCGTCAGCGGCCTGCGCGATGCCTTCAAGAACAAGCACGTGGCGGGTATCATCCTGCGCATCAACAGCCCCGGCGGCAGCCCCGTGCAGGCCGGGTATGTCAATGACGAGATCGCCCGCCTGCGGGAGAAATACCCGGACAAGCGCCTCTACGCCGTGGTCACCGATGTCTGCGCCTCGGGCGGTTACTATATTGCGGCCGCCGCCGACGAGATCTACGCCGACAAGGCGAGCCTGGTGGGCTCCATCGGCGTGCTCATGAACGGTTTCGGTTTCGTGGATGCCATGAAGAAGCTGGGCGTGGAGCGTCGTCTCATCACGGCAGGTGAGCACAAGGGGTTCATGGATCCCTTCTCGCCCCTGAAGGAAGAGGAGCGCAATCACATCCAGGCCATGCTGGACGATATACACCGGCAGTTCATCGCCACCGTGAAGGCGGGCCGTGGCGAGCGCCTCAAGGACGATCCACGCCTGTTCAGCGGCCTCATCTGGACGGGAGAACAGGCCCTGGAACTGGGCCTGATCGATGGCCTTGGCAGCAGCAGTTATGTGGCCCGCGAGATCATCGGCGCCGAGAAGATCGTCGATTACACCCGCCGTCGTCCCTACCTGGAGCGTCTCGCCGAGCGTCTCGGCAGTGGCGTGGCCCAGGCGCTGCAATCCCTGTGGGCAGGGCAGGTGAGGTGAATCCGGCAGCCGGACGTTCGCGGCCAGGGGGTCGCGCCTGCTGAAGGGCAGGGTCCCTGTGCGAAAGGCGCTTCAGCCGGTGGAAAGGATCTCAACGCCTTCGGCCCTGAGCATCTCGCACAGGCGGATGAGGGGCAGTCCGATGAGGGCGGTGGGATCGTTGCCGTGCATGCGTGACAGCAGCGCAATACCCAGTCCCTCGGACTTGAAGGCCCCGGCGCAGTCGTAGGGTGACTCGCGGCGCAGATAGTTTTCGATCTCCGCCGGGCTCAATTCCCGGAAGGTGACCTCACAGGGCACCAGGTCCAGATGGCGGCGCCCGCTGCCCGCATTGAAGACGCACAGGGCGGTATGAAAACACAGCGTACGGCCCGAGGCCCGGGCAAGCTGCTCCCGGGCACGCTCGAAGCCGCCCGGCTTGCCCATGATTTCCTGTCCCAGAGCCGCGACCTGGTCCGAAGCGATGACGAGCCCCGCCGCGAGGCGGGATGCCACGGCGCGGGCCTTGGCCTCGGCCAGGCGCATCGCCATCGCCGGGGGTGACTCTCCCGCCAGCCGGCATTCCTCCACGGCAGGCACCTCCACGGTGAAGGGCAGTCCCAGGCGTTGCAGCAGGGCCTTGCGGTAGGGAGAACCGGAGGCCAGGACGAGCTTGAGGGGGGATTGTCCGGGCATGGGCGTGTGTCTTCAGAATATGTAATGATTTTTGACAGTTAGCACAACAATGCCTATGATGGAGGGTTATGTCAAACCGCCTGCCCGAAAGTATCCGGCCCCTGGATCTGGTACGCGCCGGGGCGCGCATGGAAGGGGAACTCGGTCTGCGGGGCATGACGCGCCTGGCGGGGCGTCTGGCAGCCGACAGGGGAGCGGTGCGCGTCTCCTTGCATTTCGGCCGGAACGGCGGAAATGTCAGATATATCAAGGGGCGCGTGGAGACCGTTCTGGAACTGACCTGCCAGCGTTGCCTGGAGGTCATGCAATTTCCGGTTGATATTGGCGTCTCCCTCGGTATCATAGGCGCCGCCGCTGAAGCGGAACGGCTGCCTGCGGAGTACGAGCCGCTGCTGCTGGGGGAATCCGAGGCCGTGAGCCTCGTGGAGCTGGTGGAGGACGAACTGCTCCTGGCCCTGCCCATTGTGGCCCGCCACGCCCTCGAGGCCTGTTACGCTGCCGGCGTGGTGCAGGAAGCCGGAGCCGCGGCGCCGGGGCAGGAGACGCATCGTCCCTTTGCCGGTCTGGCGGACCTGATGAAGTCGCGCTGAAGAAGCCGGACCGGAAAAGTCGAACCGGAGAAGTCGAATCGGGACCGCGGGCCCCATCGAAAATGACACAGGAGTAGAACCATGGCAGTACAAAAGAGCAAGAAGTCCCCTTCGCGGCGCGGCATGCGCCGTGCCCACGATGCGCTGCGCGGCCCGACGCTGTCCATCGACAGCACCACGGGTGAGACCCACCGCCGCCATCATGTCACGCCGGATGGCTATTACAAGGGGCGCAAGGTCATCGAGACGGAAGGCGAATAAGGTTTGAGCCTCACCATCGCCCTGGATGCCATGGGTGGCGACCATGGCCCTTCCGTCATCGTTCCCGCCGCGCTGGCCATGCTCCAGGAACAGCCCCGCCTGCGCCTCATCCTGGTGGGCGACCAGGACGTGCTGGCGGCGGAGCTGGCGCGCCGGGGCGGGACGACGGGGGAGCGCTTGACCCTGCATCACGCATCCCAGCAGGTGGCCATGGACGAGTTGCCCTCCCAGGCCCTGCGTTACAAGAAAGACTCCTCCATGCGGGTGGCCATCAATCTGGTCAAGGAGGGCAGGGCGTCCGCCTGCGTCAGCGCGGGCAATACCGGGGCGCTCATGGCCATTGCCCGTTTCGTGCTCAAGACCCTGCCGGGCGTGGAACGCCCCGCCATCATCACCACCCTGCCCACCATCCAGGGCCATACGCACATGCTCGACCTCGGCGCCAACGTGGATTCCTGCGCGGAGCACCTGTTCCAGTTCGCGGTGATGGGCTCGGTGCTCACCAGCGCGGTGGACAACCTGGAACACCCCAGGGTGGGCCTGCTCAACATCGGTGAGGAGGAGATCAAGGGCAACGAAAGGGTCAAGGAGGCGGCACGGCTGCTCATGGAGAGCGACATCAATTACGTGGGCTTCGTCGAGGGTGACGATATCTACCGGGGCACCGTGGACGTGGTGGTCTGCGACGGATTCGTGGGCAACGTGGCTCTCAAGACCAGCGAAGGGGTGGCACGCATGATCACCGCCTTCATGAAACAGGAATTCACCCGCCATCCCATGACCCGCCTGGCCGGGCTGCTGGCCCGCCCCGTATTGCGTGCCCTGCGCGATCGTATCGACCCCCGGCGCTACAACGGCGCCAGTTTCATCGGCCTGCAGGGCATCGTCATCAAGAGCCACGGCAGCGCCGATACCTTGTCCTTCAGCCAGGCCATTCGCGAGGCCATGGTGGAGGTGGAAAAGGACGTTCCGCAGCGCATCGGCAGCCAGCTCGAGTCCCTGCTGCTGGAAAGGGCGGTGGGATGAGCTATTCGCGCATCAGCGGCACGGGCAGCTATCTCCCCGAGAAGGTTCTGACCAATGCCGACCTGGAAAAAATGGTGGAGACCTCGGACGAGTGGATCGCCGAGCGCACCGGCATCCGCAAGCGCCACATCGCCGCGGACGACGAGACCACCTGTGACCTGGCCGAGGCCGCGGCGCGTCAGGCCCTGGCGGCGGCCGGCATCGCACCCGAACGCATCGACCTGATCATCGTTGCCACCACCACCCCGGACAAGGTCTTTCCCAGCGTCGCCTGCCTGCTGCAGCAGCGCCTGGGCATGCATGGTTGCCCCGCGTTCGACATCCAGGCGGTGTGTTCCGGGTTCGTCTATGCCCTCGGCGTCGCCGACCAGTTCATCCGCAACGGGGCGGCCCGTTGCGCCCTCATCGTGGGTGCCGACACCCTGTCGCGGATCATCGACTGGACGGATCGGAGTACCTGCGTGCTGTTCGGTGACGGCGCGGGTGCGGTGGTGCTGGAAGCCGCGGACGCGCCCGGCATTCTTTCCAGTCATCTCCATGCCGACGGCCGATACCAGGAACTGCTGATGGTGCCGGACGGGATTTCGAAGGGCTACGACAAGGTCAAGCACGGTGAGGCCTATATACACATGCAGGGTCGCGAGGTGTTCAAGGTCGCCGTCAACACCCTGGAGCAGATCGTGGATGAAACCCTCGTCGCCAATGGCATCGACAAGAGTGAAATCGACTGGCTGGTGCCTCACCAGGCCAACATCCGCATCATCAATGCCACGGCCCGAAAGCTGAGGCTGCCCATGGAGCGAGTGGTGGTCACCGTTGACGAACACGGCAACACCTCGGCTGCCTCCATTCCCCTGGCCCTCGACGTCGCGGTTCGGGATGGCCGCATCCGGCGCGGCGACACCCTCTTGCTGGAGGCCTTCGGCGGCGGCTTCACCTGGGGGGCCGTCCTGCTCAGGTTCTGAGTCTGTCCGGAATTGAATAAATAATCACCAAACCCAACCACGTTATCGCTCATGACGCTCGACACATTCAGGATCAAACAGCAGCTGGGTTTCGTCTTTCCCGGACAGGGTTCCCAGTCCGTGGGCATGCTGTCCGAGCTGGCGCAGGCATACCCGGTGGTGGCGGAGACCTTTGCCGCGGCGTCGGAAGCGTTGGCCTACGATCTCTGGCAGCTGGTGCAACAGGGACCGGCCGAAGAACTCAACCGCACCGATCGCACCCAGCCGGCCATGCTGGCGGCCGGCGTGGCCGTGTGGCGGGTATGGAACGAGCGCCAGGGCCCCGTTCCCGCCGTGATGGCCGGGCACAGCCTGGGGGAATATACTGCCCTTGTCTGTGCCGGTGCGCTGGATTTCGCCACGGCGGTGCGCCTCGTGGCGGAACGCGGTCGTTTCATGCAGGAGGCGGTGCCGGCAGGCGAAGGGGCGATGGCGGCCATCCTGGGGCTGGATGACGAGGCGGTGCGGCATTTGTGCGAGACCGAGGCGGGTGAAGACGTGCTCGCTGCCGTCAATTTCAACTCGCCGGGCCAGGTGGTCATTGCCGGTCATGCCGCGGCCGTGGCCCGCGCCATCGACGCGGCCCGGGCGGCGGGCGCCAGGCGCGCCGTCCTGCTGCCTGTGAGCGTGCCTTCCCACTGCCAGCTCATGCGGCCTGCAGCGGAGCGCATGGCTGCGCTGCTTGCCGCCACGGATTTTCGTGTGCCCCAGGTGCCCGTGATCAACAACGTGGACGTGGTCGCAGAAGAGGACCCGCAGCGCATCCGGGAAGCCCTCGTGCGCCAGCTCTACAGCCCGGTACGCTGGGTGGAGACCATCCAGGCCATGCGCAGCCGGGGCGTGACCACCATGGTGGAATGCGGCCCGGGCAAGGTCCTGGCCGGTCTCAACCGGCGTATCGACCGGGCGCTGGAAACCTTGCCGGTCCATGATCCGGCAACCCTTGAGAAGGCGCTCAGCAGCGAGTGAGGGGCAGGCGCGCCGTCCCCGGCGCAAAACGGTTTGCAGCGTTTTCCAAAAGCTTTGGGGAGTGACAAGCAGAAGATTGGAGAATGGACCTGACAGTTGCATACATAAGACAATCGATAGTAAAGCGACCTTCAGCGGGTGGCTGGGCGGTCAGTCGCAAGGCGCGGTGGCGCCGCCATGGCACGCCTATGGCAGGCCGCCGCAACACCGCGAATGGCCGCCCAACCGCCCGCCCGGAGGGAGCGGCCCAGGCGTCCCGGCTCGGCGTTGCGACCCTTGGAAAGGGCCAGCCATTCCCTGCGGGCCGCGCCTTGATCCGGAACGCCTGGGTCGCTCTGAATGCCGCTTTACTATCGATTGTCTTAGTAAAATTCATGTCCCATCGCGTTTTCGTGCCGTGTTTGAAGGTGTTATTGTTCAAAACTGCGTCGTTGCGGGATGCCCCATGGGGTGACCTCCTCTCCCTGAGGGAGAGGGAATTTATGCAATGATCAGGTAGATAGAGGGAAAGGGAGACATGCAACAACTGCAAGGACAAATCGCATGGGTGACGGGTGCCTCGCGTGGCATTGGCAAGGCGATTGCGCACGCCCTGGGGAAAGAGGGCGCCGTCGTGGTGGGGACGGCGACCCGTGAAAGCGGTGCGGACAAGATCACCACCTCTTTGCGCGAGGCAGGTATCGAGGGTTGTGGCCTGGTATTGGACGTGACGGACCCCGCTTCGGTGGAGCAGGCCCATGCCGAGATCAAATCGCGCTACGGCGCGCCGGGCATACTTGTCAACAATGCCGGCATCACCCGCGACAATCTGCTCCTGCGCATGAAACCCGAGGAATGGCAGGCGATCATCGACACCAACCTCACCTCGGTTTTCCGTCTCTCCAAGATCTGCCTGCGCGACATGATGAAGGCCCGTGCGGGGCGCATCATCAACATCGCCTCAGTGGTCGGCGTGACGGGCAATCCTGGCCAGGCCAATTACGCCGCTGCCAAGGCCGGTGTGATCGGATTCGCCAAGTCCCTGGCACGCGAGGTGGCGGGGCGGGGCATCACCGTCAATACCGTCGCCCCGGGGTTCATCGATACCGACATGACCCGCGCCCTGGACGAGGCCCAGCGTACTGCGCTGCTGGAACAGATTCCCTGCGCGCGCCTGGGAAGCGCGGAAGAAGTGGCGGCTGCAGTCGTTTTTCTGGCATCGCCGGGGGCGGCCTACATCACCGGCGAGACCCTGCACGTCAACGGTGGCATGTACATGGCCTGAGGGGATTGCGAATTCAGTCAGTCTGCCTTTTTGCCCTCGATACGGGGCTGAACTTGTCCCTGACATTCGCAGATCTTCACATCTGCAATGACACTGCTTTGTCATTCCGAGCGCAGCGAGGAATCTGAAACCGCTGGGACAAGATTTCTCCCTTCGGTCGAAATGACACTTCTTCGTCATTCCGAGCGCAGCGAGGAATCTGAAATCGCCGGCATAAGATTTCTCCCTTCGGTCGAAATGACAAGGAAGTGAGGTCGAAATGACAGGCAAGTGAGGTCGAAATGACAGGGAAGTGAGGTCGAAATGGCAGGGAAGTGGGATCGAAGTGACAAGGAGGTGTGGTTGCAATGACGAGGAAGTATGCTTGGGATGACAAGGAGATGCCGGCTCCCGGGGTCCCCATACAGGCCGTACGATGGCCGTCAGCCAATCAGAAAATCACAATAATATATTGAAAAACAAATAGATATACTATTTACATAGAGGCCGGTTATTTTTCTGGCATCTGATGATGGTTTCCAATAAAATACCGCCTCGCAGCCCTGGCTGCGGAAATCTTTGAGGGAGGATTAAACAGAGATGAGCACAATTGAAGAACGCGTCAAGAAAATCGTGGTCGAGCAGTTGGGCGTGAAAGAGGAAGAGGTGACCAACGAGGCCTCCTTCGTCGATGATCTTGGCGCCGACTCGCTGGATACCGTGGAACTGGTGATGGCGCTGGAAGAGGAGTTCGAGTGCGAGATCCCCGACGAGGAGGCAGAGAAGATCACCACCGTCCAGCAGGCCATCGACTTCATCAAGGCCCATCAGTCTTCATCGTCCTGAAGAGGTCGGTCGAAGCGCGATCCCGCTGACAGACTGTCATCGTTCGAGCCCGGCCGGTCGATCATCCCATCTGACGACACCGTTTCAGGAAGAACGCCTTTCCGTGACTGAACCCCGTTATTTTCGTGTTGCCCCCTGCAAGTCGCCACTCGGCACCTGTCCGTCGCGTGCCGGGACAGCTGCCGGGACAGCTGCCGGGACTGCCGTTGCATGCGCAGGAGTGGACCGCCATGGCTGACAGGCGGCGTGTCGTGGTGACGGGCCTGGGCATGGTCGGCCCGGTGGGACTGGGCGTGGCCGAATCCTGGGAGAATATCCTGGCCGGCAGGAGCGGCATCGGTCCCATCACCCATTTCGATGTCTCCGCCTTTTCCACCCGCTTCGGCGGTTCCGTGTGGAATTTCGATGTCACCCGCTACCTGCCCGCCAAGGAGGCGCGCAAGATGGACGTCTTCATCCATTACGGCATCGCGGCGGGCAGGCAGGCCATCGAGGATGCTGCGCTTGAAGTCACGGATGACAACGCACATCGCATCGGCGTGGCCATCGGCTCCGGCATCGGCGGTCTGGCGGGCATCGAAAAAGGCTACGAAAATTTTCTCAAGGGCGGTCCGCGCAAGATCTCGCCCTTTTTCATTCCCAGCAACATCATCAACATGCTGGCAGGCAACCTGTCCATCATGTACGGGATGAAGGGCCCCAACCTCGCCCTCGTCACCGCCTGTTCCTCGGCCACCCACAGCATAGGGGACGCGGCGCGCCTCATCGAATACGGGGATGCCGACGTGATGATCGCCGGGGGCGCTGAGATGGCCACCAGCCCCACGGGACTGGGGGGGTTCTGCTCCGCCCGGGCCTTGTCCACGCGCAACGACGAACCACAACGTGCCAGCCGGCCCTGGGACCGTGACCGTGACGGTTTCGTCCTCAGCGACGGCGCGGGGGTGCTGGTGCTGGAGGAACTGGAATTCGCGCGCCGGCGTGGTGCCCGTATCTATGCCGAGCTCATCGGCTATGGCATGAGCGGCGATGCGCATCACATGACGGCGCCTCCCCCGGACGGCGACGGCGCCCGGCGCTGCATGGTGAGCGCCATGCGCAATGCCGGCATCAATCCCGAGGACGTGGATTACATCAATGCCCACGGCACTTCGACCCCTGCCGGCGACGTCGCAGAGACCCGGGCCATCAAGGCGGCCTTCGGTGATCATGCGAACAGGCTGGCGATCAGTTCCACCAAGTCCATGACGGGCCACCTGCTGGGCGCGGCAGGAGGCGTGGAGGCCATCTTCACGATCCTTGCCATCCGCGATCAGGTGGCGCCACCCACCATCAACCTCGACGAACCCGATCCGGAATGCGACCTCGACTACGTGCCGCATGAAGCCCGGCAGATGTCCATCGAGGTGGCCATCTCCAACTCGTTCGGTTTCGGCGGCACCAACGGGACATTGATCTTCCGCAAATTCTGAGTCCAGCCCAGCCCGGACCGGTGCCGGAGAATCTGCCATGTCCACGCCTTTGTGGCGCCGTATCGAGTTTGACGGGGACCTGCTGGCCCTGCACCGGCGCTTCCCGCAGCGCTATCCCTGTCTTTTGCAGAGCGTGGGGCCTGTATCCCGTCAGGCCCGCCCCCGGCAGGCGCGTTATGACATCCTGTTCGCCTTTCCCGGCGAGGTGCTGCAGCTCGGTGCCGACCTGACGCTGCAGGGGCCGACCGCGGGCAACGGCACGGATTTCCTTGCCGCCTTCGACCGGTGGTGGAGCGCCTGCTCTCAGCCGCAGACCGCCTGCCCCCTGCCTTTCAGCGGAGGCTGGTTTCTGCTGCTGGGTTATGAACTCGCGGGCCAGGTGGAGCCGGTGCTGCGCCTGCCGCTGGCGCAAGGCTCCGGGCTGCCTGTTGCCTGTGCCGTGCGCGTCCCTGCGGCGGTGATCCGCGACCATGTGGACGATGGCTGCTGGCTGGTGGCGGAGGCCGATGAACCGGACCTGCTGGCGGCGATGGCAGAGGACCTGCGGGCTGGCGGATCCTCTGCCGCCCGGCCGGGTCCACGGACGGGCCTGCTGGCCGGCGTGATGGAAGAAGACGATCCTGCGCGGTATCTGCGTGGCGTGGAGCGCATCCAGGATTACATCGTCGCCGGGGATGTCTTCCAGGTGAATCTTTCCCGTGACTGGCGCGGCACCCTGCGGGCGCTGCCTGCGCTGGATGCCGAACTCTATGCGCGCCTGCGCAGGGCCAATCCGGCGCCTTTCGCTGCGTTGTGTGCCATGGACGACTGGGGGGTGATCAGTTCTTCTCCGGAGCGCCTGGTATCGGTGCGGGGCGACGTGGTGGAGACCCGCCCCATCGCGGGCACCCTGGCCCGGGAGGCGGGCAGCGAGTCGGCCCTGACGCGGCACCTGCTGCGACACCCCAAGGAACGTGCCGAGCACATCATGCTCATCGACCTGGAACGCAACGACCTGGGACGTATCTGCCGGCCGGGCACGGTGGAAGTCGACGAGCTGCTGGTGCTGGAGAGCTATGCCTATGTCCATCACCTGGTGTCCAATGTCCGCGGCCTCAAGCGCGCGGAGGTGACCCCTGGTGAAGTGATCCGCGCCGTTTTTCCCGGCGGCACCATCACCGGTTGCCCCAAGGTCCGCTGCATGGAAATCATCGCCGAGCTGGAGGGCCGTCCCCGGCAGGCCTACACAGGCGCCCTGGGCTACGTCAACCGGGACGGCAGCCTGGATTTCAATATCCTGATCCGGACCATGGTCCGCGAGCGCGACACCCTGATCCTGCGTGCCGGTGCCGGCATCGTGGCCGATTCTGTGCCGCTGAGGGAACTCGAGGAGACCCGGGCCAAGGCCCGCGGCATGCTGGCGGCGCTGGCCTGACAGGCTGTTGCTGCAAGGATGCCGGCTGTCCCGCCACTCCCTCACCAATCCTTCAATCGCCCGTTCCACTCACCGGTCCGGGTTGTCGGCTCCACTCCCCGGCAGGGGCCGTTATAATGGCGGGTCGAGGGGGATTGCAAAAACGCCCCCCCTGTTTATCCATGAGGCCATCCATGAACTGTCTCGTCAACGGCGCTGCAGGGGAGTCGCTCAGCCTTCATGATCGGGGGCTGCACTATGGCGACGGTCTGTTCGAGACCATCGCGGTGGTGAACGGGGAGATGCCTCTGTGGGCCCGCCATATGGATCGTCTGCAGCGTGACGCACGCCGTCTCGGCATGAGTCCGCCTGAGGCATCCCTGTTGCGGGACGAGGCTGACCGGCTGTGTGCCGGTGCCCGCCGGGCCGTGCTCAAGATCATCCTGACCCGCGGGGCGGGGCGGGGGTACCGTTTTTCACCCGCAATCCCCCCGACACGCATCCTCTACCGTTACCCCTGGCACGACTATCCCTCGCGGCATGCCGAACACGGCGTCCGTGCGCGGGTGTGCGAACTGCGCCTGGGGCGCAATCCCCGCCTTGCGGGCATCAAGCATCTCAACCGCCTGGAACAGGTGCTGGCGCGCAGCGAATGGGAAGACGAGCACATCGCGGAAGGACTGCTGCTGGATGAACTGGGGCATGTCGTCGAGGGTACCCAGAGCAACCTGTTCGTGGTACGTGACGGCCGCCTGTTCACGCCCGCCTTGTCGTACTGCGGTGTGGCGGGCGTGATGCGCGGCCTGATCATGGACGAGGCCCGCAGACTGGATATCTCCTGTGAAGAGGTCACGCTGCGCCTGGGTGATGTGCTGGAAGCCGATGAGGTCTTTTTCTGCAACAGCCTCATCGGTATCTGGCCGGTGCGTGCCCTGGGCGAGGTCCGTTACCCGCCAGGGAAAATCACCCCCCGCCTGTCCCGCCAGGTGAGGCGCCTGTTGCAGGGTGAAGCGGTGCTGAGCTGATGGCCTTGCTGAGAAAGCTTGTCGGCGCACTCATCATCGCGGCCAGTTTCGGCGGGGGCTGGATTCTGATGGATCTGCAACAATATGTCCGGACACCGCTGCCCGTGGAGATTTCCCAGTCGTTCACGGTGGCGCCTGGAGACAATCTCATTACCGTTGCCGAGACGCTGCGTGAGCGGGGCATCGTGCAGCACCCCCGGTATCTCGTCTGGTATGCGCGCTGGCAGGGAGATGCGGATCACATCCAGGCGGGCGAATATGTGCTGGAACCGGGACTGACCCCTGCAGTCCTGCTGGAACGCCTGACCCAGGGCGGCGTGGCGCAGTATGCCGTCACCATTCCAGAAGGCTGGACCTTCCGCCAGATGCTCCAGGCACTGTGGCGCAATGACAAGCTGCGGCCCACCCTGCAGGGACTGGATGACGAGGCCATCATGGCGCGCCTGGGCCACCCCGGGGAACACCCCGAGGGACGTTTCTTTCCCGACACCTATATTTTCACGCGTGACACCACCGATGCGGCCATTCTGTCCCGGGCCTATGACGCCATGGCCCGGCGGCTGGCGCGGGAATGGGCGCAGCGTGCCCCGGGCCTGCCGTACAAGACACCCTACGAAGCCCTCATCATGGCCTCCATCATCGAAAAGGAGACCGCCATACCCGAGGAGCGGGCCATGATCGCGGGCGTGTTCGTGCGCCGCCTGCAGCGCAACATGCGCCTGCAGACCGATCCCACCGTGATCTACGGCCTGGGGGAGGATTTCGACGGCAATCTGCGGCGTCGCGACCTGAAGCGCGATACGCCCTACAATACCTATGTCAGGCGGGGCCTGCCTCCCACGCCCATCGCGCTGCCCGGTGCGGATTCGCTGCATGCGGCCTTGCATCCGGCACCGGGTGATGCCCTCTATTTCGTGGCGCGGGGCGACGGCAGCCATTATTTCTCGGCCACCATCGAAGAACACAATGCCGCCGTCAGGCGCTATCAGTTGAACAGGGGTAATTGAACAAGCAAATGACAGGGAGCAGGCGCATGAGAGCAGGGCGCTTCATTACCGTGGAGGGTATCGAGGGCGTGGGCAAGAGCACCAACCTGCGCTTCGTCAAGGAATATCTGGAGCAGCAGGACCTGGATGTGGTCATGACCCGGGAGCCCGGGGGCACCACGCTGGGAGAGTCCTTGCGCAGCCTGCTGCTGGATCCGCATCACAAGGACATGGCGGTGGATACGGAACTGCTGCTCATGTTCGCAGCACGGGCCGAGCATATTGCCGCGCTCATCCGGCCCGCCCTGACACGCGGCAGCTACGTGGTCTGTGACCGTTTCACCGATGCCACCTATGCCTATCAGGGCGCGGGTCGGGGCGTTCCCGAGGAACGCATCACCTTGCTCGAGGACTGGGTGCAGGGAGGGTTGCGCCCGGATCTCACCCTGCTGCTGGATCTGCCGGTGACGGTGGGCCGCGAGCGGGTGGCCGGGCGCCTCGGGAGTGCGGACCGCTTCGAGCAGGAAGAGGCCGATTTTTTCCAGCGTGTCCGGGACTGTTATCTGGCCCGTGCGGCACACGAACCCGGACGTTTCCGCATCATCGATGCCACCCGACCCCTGCCCGAAGTCCAGTCTCAGCTTGCCGAGGTGCTGGCGGCGTGGCTGGAGGAGCAATCGTGACGGACGGAGAAGAGGGGTTGCCGCTGCCCTGGCAGGAAGATGCCTGGCGTCGCCTCCAGGCGGCCCGCCGGCGGGATCGCCTGCCCCATGCCCTCCTGTTCCATGGCCCCGCGGGGACGGGGAAGAACCGGTTCGCCCGCCTGCTGGCCAGATCACTGCTCTGCGAACAAGCGGACGAGGCGGGCTTGCCCTGTGGAGCCTGCCGTGCTTGCACGCTCCAGGATGCCGGCAATCATCCCGATCTGCGGGAAGTGATGCCATTGGAAGACAAACAGCACATCGGCGTGGATCAGGTGCGCGCCATCGCCGAGTACCTCGCCCTGAAACCCCAGTACGGCGAGGTCCAGTGTGTTCTCATCACCCCCGCCGAGTGCCTCAATGAGAATGCCGCCAACAGTCTGCTGAAGACCCTGGAGGAGCCTACGCCCGGCGCCTGTCTGATCCTTGTGACTGCGCGGCCTGCTCTGCTTGCGGCCACCATTCGCAGCCGCTGTCAGAAATTCGCCTTTCCGGTCCCGCCAGTGGATCAGGCCTTGCCGTGGCTCGAAGCCCGCCTGCGCAGCGGGGAGGATTCGCGGCGCCTTTTGAATCTGGCCGAGGGCGCTCCCTTCGCGGCCCTGGCCCTGGCAGAGAGCGGGGGGGTCTCGTGGCGCCTGGAGATGCTGGCGCATCTGGAGCAACTGATGGAACGCAAGGCGGATGCACCGGCAGTGGCGGAGAAATGGCTAAAGTCGGGGGCAAAAGAATCGCTATATGGTTTGTACACATGGATTACGGCGCTGATCCGCCTGCGCATGGGGGGCGGGGGTTCCCCTGGCGATGCGGATCCGGAAGTGGCCCGCCGGCTGGGTTCACTGGCTCGTCGCATGGAGGTGCGGACCCTGTTTCAGCGCCTGGACGAGGCCCGTGAAGCCCTGCGCCTGGTGGAACGCCAGATCAATGCGCAGCTGCTGCTGGAGGATGTCCTGATCGCCTGGCAGCAGAGCGTCGAATGAGCATGGAAACGAGCAGAACGACATGACCGAAACACAAGCTCCGAAAGGACCGCAGCGCCCGAGCGGCCAGAGCGGCCGCCAGGGTATCCTCTCACTGGCCATCAAGGACAAGGGTTCCCTGTACTCTGCCTATATCTCCTTTTTCAAGGGGGGCGGTATCTTCATCCCCACGAACAAGGAATACGCCCTGGGTGACGAGGTGTTCATCCTCCTCACCTTGATGGACGAAACCGAAAAGATGCCGGTGGTGGGAAAAGTGGCCTGGATCAACCCGAAGGGCGCGCAAGGTCACTTCGTCCCGGGTATTGGCGTGCAGTTCACGGACAAGGACAGCGAGGCCGTGCGCAACAAGATCGAGACCTATCTTGCCGGTGCGCTCAAGTCGGATCGCATGACTCATACCATGTGAAGGGGCCATGTGAAGGGGCCAGGGGCAGCACCATGTGAGCTGCCTGTGGCTCGTCCCTGCGGTGTATTTCCGCGATCACCCCGTGAGCTTGCCGATATTCTTGCCAACATGGCATGTCTGCCCCATAATCCGGGCTCGATCCCTCAGCAAAGCAGTCCGGTAATCTTCCCATGACAGACAGTCCTGTGTCCGTTTCTTCCGGTCCAGCTCCTGAGCTGGAACTGGTGGATTCCCATTGCCACCTGGACCGCCTCGATCTCGAAGCGCTGGGGATGGACCTGCCGGGCGTGCTGGAAAAGGCTGGAGAGCTGGGTGTTTCACGCATGCTTTGCGTCGGCATCAACCGCACCGAGCTGCCCCGGGTGCTGGCCCTGGCTGAACGCTATGCGCAGGTCTATGCTTCCGTGGGCGTTCACCCCAATGAGCGTGAAGCAACCGAAGTTTCTGTGGATGAGCTGCTGGCGCTGGCGGATCACCCCAGGGTCGTCGCCATCGGCGAGACGGGCCTGGACTATTTTCGCAGCGAGGGGGACCTGGGATGGCAGCGGGAGCGATTTCGCCGCCACATCGAGGCCGCCTTGCGCACTGGGTTGCCGCTCATCATCCATACGCGGGATGCGGCCGAGGATACCCTGCGAATCATGGCGGAAAGCGGGGCAGGGGAGGTGGGCGGCGTCATGCACTGTTTCACCGGTGACTGGGAGACCGCGAGTGCCGCGCTCGATCTGGGATTCTACATTTCCTTTTCCGGCATCGTGACATTCAGGAATGCACGCGCGCTCCAGGCCGTGGCGGCACAGGTGCCGGATGAACGCCTGCTGGTGGAAACGGATGCACCCTATCTGACGCCGGTTCCGTATCGGGGCAAGCCCAACCAGCCTGGCTACACCCGTCACGTCGCGGAATGCCTGGCCGCCCTGCGTCACACTACTGTCGAACACATTGCCGCGATCACCACCAGAAACTTCAACAGGTTATTTAAGATAAAATATTAATATACTGAAAATATTGGATTAATATTTGGAGGCAACAGGGAAAGCGGATCAGAGGGCTTCTGAAACCAGGTTCAGGGCATGATCGAGGCGGCGCCGGCTCGTATAGAAATGTGGCGAGAAACGTACAAATCCTGACCGTTCGGCGCAGATCACGCCATGTTCGCGCAGATAGTTCACCATGCTGGCGGTTTCCTTCTTGTCACAGGCAAAGGCCACGATACCTGACAGCCGTGATTCCCGTGCCTCGCTTACCACGTTGATCCCAGGTATATTGTTCAGCCTTTCAATGAGATAAGAGGTGTTTTTTATAATATTTCTGTATATGGTTTCGAGGCCGCATTCAAGCAACAGGGACAGACTGGCCGACAGGCCATGAATCCCCAGCATGTTGGGGCTGCCGCATTCGAAGCGGCGTGCGCTGGCGGCGGGTTGCCAGGCACGACGGTCGAAGTCATGGGGCGCTTCAGTCATGTGCCAGCCATACTGGGTCAGCCGCAGCCTCTCACACAGATCGCCGCGCACGTAAAACAGGCCCAGCCCTTCCGGCCCCAGCAGCCACTTGTGACCGTCGGCGGCCAGGAAATCCGCCTGGATGGCCTGAACATCGCACGGCAGGGCGCCCAGGCTCTGGATGGCATCCACGCAGAACAGAATGTCATTGGCGCGGCAGAATGCGCCGATGCGGGCCAGGTCCATGCGCAGGCCGTTGGCGAACTGCACGGAGCTGATGCTGATGAGCCGCGTATGGGCATCCACCTGCTCGAACAAGGCGTCTTCCGGCGTTTCGGACCCGGCCAGATGCGCCTCGCGCACCGAAACCCCCAATGGTGCGAGAGACTCCCAGACGATGCGGTTGGAGGGAAACTCCATGTTGCTGATGACGACATTGTCTCCCGCCTGCCAGTCCAGGCCGTAGGCGACGAAGGAAAGTGCCTCGGAAGTGTTTTTGACCAGGGCGATATCGGCGGAAGAGGGGGCATTGAGCAGAGATTGCGCCTGGCGGCGCAGCAGGTGTTCGGTTTCCAGCCATCGGTCATAATGCAAAGGACCCAGCGCAACGTTTTCCCTGGCGAAGCGGGCGACGGCCTCGGCGGTACGCGCGGGCCAGGGTGCGACGCCGGCGTGATTGAGGTGGATGAGATTGGCCTCCTGCGGAAATTCCGCCTGCACGAGATGATCGAGGGATGTCTTCACTGTCCTGCTCCGTCTGGGTCCGATGTGCGGGAGTATACTGCGGTCAACGGCGTGTAACGAGTACATTGTCTTGTAAATGAATGCGGGGAAAACAAGGACATAAAATGGAAAGCCCGTGCTGTCCCGCGCTGGGCATCTGTGGCTACAGCGGGGCGGGCAAGACCACGCTCATCGAGCGCCTGCTGCCGGTGCTTGCCAGACAAGGTTTGCGGGTCGCCGTCATCAAGCACGATGTGCACGGCCTCCAGGTGGATACGCCGGGCAAGGACAGTGACCGCCTGTTTCAGGCCGGTGCCGATGTGCTCCTTCACGGGCCCGGGGAAGGCTTCTACCGCTTCCACAAGACAGGGGGGGCCGTGCTGGAGAAAGCCCTGGATCTGCTGACCCCCCATTATGACCTGATCCTGGTGGAAGGGCACAAGGACACGCCACTGCCCCGCATCTGGCTGCAGAAAGCGGGGGAGGATTCGCCACCGCCCGGCATTCCCCCGCTGGCAGTGCTTCCCCGTGATGGCGACCGGCTTGGACTGGCCCAGGCACTGCTGGCCGACTGGCTGCAAAAGTACTGGCAGACGGTCCCCCTGCATGGATGCGTGCTCATCGGCGGCGCGAGCCGGCGCATGGGCCGGCCCAAGCATCTTATCGAACGGGCAGGACGCACCTGGCTGGAAAGGATCATCGAGGTCCTCCATGTGGCCTGCAAGGAAGTGGTGGTCTCCGGGGCAGGTGCGCTGCCACCGGGCCTCGCGGGGGATTGCATCAGGCTGCCCGATTGTCCCGATGCGGTGGGCCCCCTGGCCGGCGTCCTGTCGGCCATGCGCTGGTCACCCCAGGCCGCATGGATAATCTGCGCCTGCGACATGCCCGATTTCAGCGAACCCGCCCTCAAATGGTTGCTTGATCGACGCACACCCGGCGTGTGGGGCATCATGCCCCGGCTTGGACCTGGCCAGCCGCCCGAGCCGCTGGGGGCCTGTTACGAACCCCGTGCCCGCCAAATCCTCGAACGTCAGAAGACCGCAGGGCAATGGCGTCTTCAGGATCTGGCACTGCACCACAAAATCAAAACCCCCATCGTGTCCGACGGATTGGCATGCGCCTGGCGCAATATCAACACACCAGGCCAGGCGCCTTTATAATCTTCTATAGCGCATAATGTATATTATGTTAAATTTACAATTTCCTTGTCATCTCGACCCCACTTCCCTGTCATCTCGACCCCACTTCCCTGTCATTTCGACCCCACTTCCCTGTCATTTCGACCGGAGGGAGAAATCCTGTCCCACCGCCCCAAGATTCCTCGCTGCGCTCGGAATGACGAGGAAGTGTCATTTCGACCGAAGGGAGAAATCCTGTCCCACCGCCCCAAGATTCCTCGCTGCGCTCGGAATGACGAGGAAGTGTCATTTCGACCGGAGGGAGAAATCCTGTCCCACCGCCCCAAGATTCCTCGCTGCGCTCGGAATGACGAGGAAGTGTCATTTCGACCGAAGGGAGAAATCCTGTCCCACTGCACCCCAAGATTTCTCGCTCCGCTCGGAATGACAAAAGGGGTTGTCATTTCGACCGGAGGGAGAAATCACAGGCTGACAGGTGTCACCTGATAACGACCAAACTCACCTGCGGCAATTGGGCGCAGCGCAATTACCAGTTATTCGGCCTTCCGGGCGGCGAGGTGGCGTTGCCACATGTTGTGGTAGGCCGCCTCCATGGCGCGGGCGAGACCCTGTCCGTCGCACAGGGGAGAGTCTTTCATGCGTTGGCGCAGGCCGGCTTTCAGACGGTACAGCCTGCGCTGGTCTTGTGCCAGTGCCACGGCCTTTTCGATGTACTCTTCCGGCGTCGTGGCGATAAGTTCTTCCAGGTTCAAGGCATGGAGCATGGTGGCGCTCAGGCGCTGGACGAAAAGGTGTCCGGCCAGCGTGATGACGGGCACGCCCATCCAGAGGGCATCCGCGGTGGTGGATCCCCCCGTGCGCGGGATGGTATCCAGCAGGATATCCACGCGGTTGTAGAGGTCGAGGTGATCTCTGTAGGCGGGCGTGAAGGTGTGCAGTTCCAGACGCGAGGCAGGCAGGCCGGCGGCCTCGAATCGTGCCAGCAGGCGGCGGCGGATGGCGGTGTCCTGCAGCATCTGGCACTTGAGCAGCAGACGGCTGCCGGGTACGGCCTGGAGCACCTTGCTCCACAGGGCGACGGCTTCGTCGGAGATCTTGGTGATTTGATTGAAGCTGCCGAAGACGATGCCGCCGTCCACGGGTTTTTCCGCGGGGCGTGCTGTTACCGGCGGGGCTTCGGGCGCAGGCTGGTAGGCCAGGCAGCAGCGCGGCAGGCGCCAGAGGGCTTCGCTGGCCTGTTCCACGGTGTCCGCGGGATGGAGCACCGCATCGGTGATCCAGTAATCCATGGCGTCCAGGCCCGTGGTGGCGAAATAACCCAGGTAGGTGGCCTGGATGGGGGCCGGCCGGTAGGTGAAGACCTTGAGCCGCGTGGTGGTATGCCCTGCCAGGTCGATGAGAATGTGGATACGGTCGTCATGGATGCACCGGGCCACGGCGGCATCGGATTCACCCTGAATAGTGCGCCAGTGATTGACCTGTTCCCTCAGGCGATGGCTCACGGCATCCGTTACGGCATTGTCGGCGTAGCAGAAGACCTCCACCTGGTCCGGGTCATGATGCGCCAGCAGGGGGGCGATGAAATAGCTGACTGCGTGCTGGTGGAAGTCGGGGGACAGGTAGCCGATGCGCAGCCGCTGCCCGGCCCGGGCAGGCGTGCGGCCGGATTCGTGGACAAAGGCATGTGCCCTCCCCTGTGCACCGTGGCGCGCATCCCACGCCCGGTGCGCTGCGAGCAGTTCCGCCGGCTCGCACAGGACGTGGAAGCTCAGCAGGAACAACAGACGGCTGTGTGCCAGGGCATTGTCGGGATCGATGCGCAGCGCGGCTTCATAGCTGGCCCGGGCTGCTTCGAGCTGCCCCAGCTTGCGCTGTACCCGTCCCAGGTTGGAATAGAAATGGGTCTGGTAGGTACGCCGGAGTTTCTCCGGGACCGGTGTGAGATAACAACGCGGGTTGTCGAAGGACGGTTGCGCCTGCAGGGCCCGGAGGTAGGCCTGCGCGGCCTCTTCCAGGCACAGCCGGTTGTACAGGGCATTGCCCAGCATGTACCAGGCCTCGGCGAAAACCGGGTCGATTTGTACCGCCTTGTGCAGCAGACCCGCCGCGCCGGCGTAGTCGTGGCTCTGGAGACATAGTCGGCCCAGGTGGTAACAAGCCTCTGCACAGGCGGGATGGCGTTGGAGGATGCCGGTGAAGATCCGGGCGGCGTCCTTGCGCCGTCCCAGCCGCGTCAGCACCATACCCTGGAGCAGGAAGGCATCGAAATGGCCGGGGTGTTGGGCAAGGAAGCGCATGCAGTGATCCAGGGCTGCCTGCAGCCTGTCCTGCGCGGCCAGTGCCCTGACTTCCTTCAGAAGCTCTGGATCCGGCTGGGGATCCGCTTGAGGATCATCAGGTGGGTTTGTGGGGGGTGGATTTGTGGGCTGTGACATGGGGCATGTGTGGCTGACTGTGGTGCCCAGGGCCGGACTCGAACCGGCATGGGGTTGCCCCCGAGGGATTTTAAGTCCCTTGTGTCTACCAATTTCACCACCTGGGCCGGACCGACCATTCTAGCGAGTACGGCCCGGGGTTGTAAAAAGCCTAACCCACGTCAGCACGGACACAGACGGGGGGTACAAATGATCATAACTATATGTTCTACAAAGGGAGGTGTCGGGAAGACCACGGTGACGGCCAACCTGGCCGGCCTGCTGGCCGACGCGGGCTACCGCGTCCTGATGGTGGACGCGGACGCCCAGCCGACCCTGTCGAGCTACTATCCTATTGATAAACAGGCAAAGTTCGGCCTGCATCATCTGATCACGCGGGGCACCCTGGACGACGCTGTCAGTTTGACAGCGATTCCGGGCCTTGACGTAGTGCTCTCCGACGACCCGGAGGGCGCGCTGGAGAACTGGATTCTCCACACGCCCGACGGCCGTGTCCGGATGCGCCATGCCCTGCGGGAACCCCACGAGTACGACATCGTGCTGGTGGACACCCAGGGGGCCGTGGGTCCGCTCCAGGACGTGGGGGTGCTGGCGGCGGACATCCTGCTCTCCCCTCTTCCGCCGGAGATCCTCTCCGCCCGTGAGTTTTCCCGGGGGCTCCTCGCCATGTTGGACCGGCTCAGGCCCATGGCCCACCTGGGCGCTCCCGTCGGTCACCTGTACGCGGTGATCTACCGCATGGACCGCACTGTCGATGCCCGCCGCATCGCGGAGGGACTGCGGGCGGCCGCCTTCGCAGGCGCCCCTGGCGCGGTCACGATCCTTGAGACGGTCATCCCCGCGACCGTGGCCTACCGCGAAGCCGCCACGGCCCGCGTCCCCATCCACCGCTGGACTGCCGCCAGGCGGCGGACGCCGACGGTGGCGGCCGAGGCGATGGTGGCCTTGGCGAGGGAACTCCTGCCGCACTTGGATATTTGCTTGGAGGACAACACGAGGAGGAGCGCGTCATGACGACTGAACTGGCTCATGGACCTTTGCATCCGGACCTTTTTGAGCCCGAGCCCACGCCCACGGTGCTCGCCATCGACCGATGCGATCCTCGATGGCGGGCCGAGGTGATGGTGCCCCACCCCGTACAGATAGAGGTTCAGGATGACCACACGGATTCCTTTGCCGCCGTGCTGCGACGGGTCATCGACGAACTCGTCGAATGCCATGCCCCGGCCCGCTGGGAGATCCTGGGTGGCTCGACCGACAGTTGTTGTCATCCGATGCGGATCGTGCATGTCGGCCTGGTTCACCAACTGGATATCGCCGCCCAGGACAGCCACCAGGCCCTGGATATCGCCCAGGCACTGGCCGCCCGGCGCTGGCCGGGATCGGAGGTGCTGGGCGTGGACCTGGTGCTGCCGGAGGAGGAAAGGCAATGAGCACGAAGCGCCCGACCACGGAAGAGATTGTCGAGCTTCTACAGCAGCCCGGCTTCCGCCGCCCTCCTGACGAGGAGCCGCCCCCGACGGATCCGATCCGCCCGACGCCGATGCGTCTGGCTGTCGATGAGATCCGTCCTTACGACAAGAACCCCCGCCGCGTGGCCAACGCCGAGTACGAGGCGATCAAGGAGTCGATCCGCGCGGCGGGGATGGACCAGACGCTCACCGTCACCCGCCGGCCCGGCGACAAGCTCTACATGATCGGGGCCGGCGGCAACACGCGGCTGCTGGCCATCCAGGAACTCTGGCGCGAGACGGGTGACGAGCGGTTCAAGGAGATCCACGTCCTGTTCATACCCTGGCGGGGCGACGCGGAGACCCTGGTCGCCCACCTGCGCGAGAACGATCTGCGCGGCGACCTGACGCTGATCGACCGCGCCTTCGCGATCCGCGAGCTGCGCGCGATGCTTGAGGAGGAGCGGGGGGAGTCCCTGTCGCTGAGGGCGCTTTCGGAAGCTCTGAAGGCGCGAGGCTACCGGGTCGGCAAGTCGATGATCGCGCTCTATGACTACGTGGTCGACTTCCTGCACCCGGCCATTCCGGAGGCCCTGGCGGCGGGCCTGGGCAAGCCCCAGGTCGAACGCATCCAGGCGCTGGAGCGCGCCTTCGTCCACGTCTGGGAGGCGCTCGGGGTGCCTGACCCGGAGGCCGGGCGGGCCATCTTCCGCGAGGTGCTGGCGCGCCTGGACGGCGAGCGGATCGACCTCGACCGCTTCCGCATCGATCTCCATGCGGAGCTGTCGGTCTCGGCCGATTGCGCCGTGAACCAGGCGGCGTTGTTCCTCGGCGCCGCGCTGGACGGCCGGGACGTCGAGAGCCTGCTCGCCCGGCATCCCGTCGAGGACGAGGATGACGATGCCGGAGAGGCGGAACAGGACGCGCCGGCCGGCACCCCGGACACACGTTCCCGCGTCGCCGGCATGACGGAGCCCGGTCCGGCCGGCCACGGGGGGGAGCCGAGCGCCGGAGAAGGCGGCGCCTTCGTCCGGGAGAGCGTCAGTCCCGCGCGGCATCCTGAAACAAGGTCCGCCGGCCCGGCCGGGGCGCCGCCGGCGCCGTCCTCGGACGAGGAACAGGCGTCCGGGCGGCATGGCAAGGACCACCTCAGAAATCTCAGGATACGGGCCGGGGCGCTTGCCTGCCGCATCACACAGGCCGTGGGATTCTACGAAGGCGTCGTCACCGAGATCCCCAACAACGGCGCGGGCTTTATCGTCAACCGCCCCATCTTGAGCGGCAACGAGGAGCAGCAACGCCGCCAGGCCATCGTCTGGTGGATGCTGGCGGCGATCTCGGAGCAGTTCCACACAGCGAACCGGGCCAGCGAGTACATGTCCCGCGGCATGGTCGTGGGGCACATGGTCGGCATCCTGTCACAGGTGGCCGCATACAGCCGCTGGGAGTCCAACGCGCCCAACATCGCCCGGTGGCTGTCCAGGGAGGCACGGAACATCTCATCCGGAATGGAAAGGGTGTACCAGGAGGTGCCCGCATGCAACGGGCCGGACCTGGGCCCCTTCTTCCTGGATGCCGACACCGGCCTGGACGACGAGACCTTCGAGGCGTGGCTGGAGCTGGCGCGGATCTACCGGGAAATCCGACGCCTCTGCGACGACTGCATCTGGGAGCGGCAATGGCTCGCGGAGGGTCAGGAGGGGGCGCTGGCCTGGAAGCGCCGCCTCGATTCCGAGACAGGCTTCCCGATCCCTGGGGGAAAGGATGGCTGAATGGAAATAGCATGCAAGGAGGGTGGAAATTATGGGACCCAAGGACCTCAATCTAGCCGTGCTGCAGTGCGCGGCCGCCTGCCTGCGGGCAGGTGACTGGGCGACGCTCCGGGAACTCGGGTTCGGCCGACCCGAGATCGACGCGGTCCGGAGCCTCACTCTGGACCAGCTCGACCGCCTCGCCGACCACGGCCGGGGCCACGTGTTGCGGGTGCGTCTCGACCGAAGGGCCTTCTGGGCCCTGGTGGACGAGATCCGCCTGGAGCGCGGCCGCGAGGACGTTCAGATTGAGCTGCTGCGGCGGGACGCGCCACAGGACATGATGGAGGCGCTCTTCGGCATCGGGCCGAAACGCTACGCACGCCTGCGGCGCGGCCTTGAGGTCCCGCAGGCCACGGGACGGCCCGCGGAACCCTCGGAGGATGAGGCGCGCCGCGTCTGGCAGGCCTGGGAAGCCCTGGGTGAGCGGACGGACCTCGAGCCGCACGAATGGCTCGCCTTGTGCGAGCGCGCCGGTGTGAATGCGCGCGCCTGCTGGCGCCTCCTCGTCCGTTGGACAACGAGGGAGACAAGCACCGCCCGGACGGCGGTCAACCTGGAGACGGCGCCATGACGCCCCACACCGAAGTGGAGATCGTCCAGGCGGCGGTCCGCGATGCCGCGGCCCGGCTGGCGGCTGGTGGCGGCCGTCAGGAGGGACTGCTCTATGTCGGGCAGCGGTTCGGGACCTATCCCGACTCGCTGCTCGGGGATCCGTCCCTGACGGACAGCGCCAAGGTCCAGTACCTGTTCCTGAGCCGGGAGGCACTGCGTGGGCGAAGCGCCGTCGCCATGCCCACCGTGACCGAGACGGCCGCGCTGCTCGGGCAGTCGCCCAAGACCGTGAGCCGCGACCGCCTGGTGCTCAGGCTCGCGCGCTGGATCAGCCTCGCCGAGGAAGTGAGGGACTCGCGGGGCCGCTGGCGCGGCGTCGTGTATGCGGTGCACGACCGCTCGAGCACGCTCGACATGGTGCTGGCGGTTGACGCCGACTACATGCGGCGCCTCGAGTCCTCGCTCGACCACGCGGACCCCTATGTGCGGCGTGTGGCCAGGACAACGTCCGAGGCCCTGGAGGCCGTCATCGCGGCGGGCATGGACCCCCTGACCACCGATCTCAACGCCTGGATAATCAAATGCAATGATCGTGCCAACAGGGGTGTCCACAGTGTGGACACTCCGCAGGACCCCGAGTCCGGGGAAAGTTATCCACAGAAGGCGGCATGCACGGACCGTGCCAAGGGGGGTGTCCACAGTGTGGACACTCCGCAGGACCCCGAGTCCGGGAAAAGTTATCCACAGAAGGCGGCATGCACGGACCGTGCCAAGGGGGGTGTCCACAGTGTGGACACTCCGCAGGACCCCGAGTCCGGGGAAAGTTATCCACAGAAGGCGGCCGGCCTACCGCATGTAAATTTTACACACGGTAACGCCGACCCGCATGTAAATTTTACATGCGGTGACCAAGTTGTTGATATTCAAGAAAAAACGTCCAAAGGAGAGGTATCTGGGTCACCGCATGTAAAATTTACACACGGTGAATGTAGTAGTAGTAGTTATTATTTTAATAATAAAAATAAAAATACTACTACAACTACTACGGTCACTGAAGTTGGTAAGAACTACAGGGCCAAGTCCTTTCGCTCATTACGCTGGCCGGACACGCTCGACGACAACCAGCGCCGGGTGATCCGGCAGATCCTGGCACTGCACGCCCCGCCAGGGCTGGAGCAGCAGCTCCTCGATGCCCTGGCGCTCAAAATGCGCGATACCGCCGATCCCCTGATCAGCCTGACCAGCTACCTGTACCGTCTGTGCGAGCGCGCCAGGCGTGGCGCGTTCGTTCCGGTTCTTCCCTCCACCCCGGCCGACGCAAACACGCAGGATACCAAGCGCCAGGCGAAGCAACTGGCCTCTGAACTGGCTACCGAACTGCGCGGACTCGAACGCCTGAGAGACGCCGCCAAAGGCGCCGCCAGAACAAGCCTGGACGGCCAGATTGCGCGATTGCGCGACAGGCTGGCACAGGTACGACCCTCCTGAAAACATCCGCTGAGAACCAAGAGGAGAACGACTGATGGAGCAGAAAGACACCATGTCCCTGCAATTACGTTCCCGGGCGCCCGGCGCGCTGCGCGGCAGCGCCGTTCTGGAGATCCAGACCCGGGAAACGCAGAAGCTGATCAGGGGCCGGAGGCCCGAGGGCGGCAAGCCCGGCTGGGTCGGCCTGCTCCGCTTCGCGGCACTCACGAAGGTCATCTGGACAGGCGTCCAGGGGGACGACCCCTGGGCCGACTGGTGGCTGTGGCGCGTCGAGGAAAGCCTGGGCCAGTCCAGGGACGAGATCGCCAGAATGACGCGGGAGATCCGCACGCGGCTCAAGGGCGTGCGGGCGCTGCGCATCGATCTGGCGCAGTCAATGGCGCCGGCCGAGATCGAACTCAACTTCAGCACGCCCTACGGCTTCATGGCGGCCTACCTGCTCGCCGACCATGACGAGCTGGTGCGCGGCGTGCTGACCGCCCGCCACGTGGGCCTGCTGAACCGCGACACGGCCGACCGGCTCCTGTACAGCGCTTCCCGCGCGGTCAGGCGCGCGCTCCAGGCGGCCCTCGGGTACAAGTACCTGGGCGTCACGCGCGCGGACGCGCGCCAAGGCACGGCGAAGGCGGCGCGCGCGCGTGACCTCATGGGCGCCGTGCCGCAGGAGGTGGTGGACGGCGAAATGCGCGCCGAACATGCGCCGCCCCTGCGCCAGCCGGAGGAGGCGCGAGATGACCGTGGCCCCCCATCCAAGGCGGCCACGGAGGTGGGGGGTGCTGACGTGGAAGCCGGCGCGATCTGCTGACGTAGCACCCTTAAAAGGCCCTTTAAGGGTAAGGGAGAGCCACGGAACCGCATCACGGGAGGGATATTCGCGAATGAGCACTTTGCCGAAGGAAATCGAGTTCGGAGACACGAAGATCGCCATCATCGACCGCGACGGCCGGCCCTGGCTGGCCGCGGCGGACCTCGCGAGGGCGTTGGGGTATACCGAGAGCCGCAAGGTGACCCGCCTGTACCACCGTCACGCGGACGAGTTCACGGAGGAGATGACGCAAGTGATTGATTTATCTGGGGCGCCCAAAGTGGGCCCCGCTAAAATCAATGACTTGCGTGACGATGGGGGCGCATCGCCCACCGCGATCCGCATCTTCAGCCCACGGGGCTGCCATCTGATCGCCATGCTGGCCCGCACGGAGCGGGCCAAGGTCTTCCGGCGCTGGGTGCTCGACGTGCTGGAAAAGCTGGCGGTGGCGGAAAACCGCGAGGCCTCGGATGCGCCGCCGCCGTTGTCGGAGGGCTCCAGGTTCGTGCCGGTCCGCATCGACGGCATCTGGCACTTCCTGATCCAGGTGCCGGCGCCGCAGCATTTCGGCGAAAGCCTGTACGTCGCCCTGCGGCCGGCAGCGGAACGGCTGGGCCTGGCATGGCCGGATACCCGCGGCGAGGTGCTGGAGACACGGGAGTTGCATCTGAGCTGCTCCCTGGTGCCCCGGCGCTGGGGCGCCGTGGCCGTCGGTGACGCCCTCGGCCAGTCCCTGGAGCCCGACCACCCCATCGGGCCCAACGTCGTCACCTGCATCCCGCTGCACGAACTCGTGCCCCTCGCCCACGCGCTGGCCCCCTACCCGCCGGTCGCCGCGGCCGCCGCCGCGCTCGGCGAGCGCCTGTTGCAGGGATGGCACGCCCACGCCACCGGCGGCGTCCTGCCGGCTCCGTGCCCGGACGCCCTGCCCCGACTCGACGGGCACGTTCCGGCGCGCCCGGGCGACGCCCCAGGCCGGTCGGACAGGGCAGCGCGGTGGTTCGAGCCGCTCGCGGACGTGGAACTCGCCGAGATGCGCCGCCTCTGCATCGAGGGCGCGACCTTCCAGGCCATCGGCCGCGCGCTCGGCCGCTCCCACTACTCCGTGCGGTGGGCGCTGAGAGGCATGGCCGTGTACGACTCCACGCTGCCGGCGCGCGCGGGCGGCCTGCTGAAGGGGCTGGACGACGAGACGCTGATCCGGCTGAGGTCGCAGCGCGCGGCAGGCCGTTCCGTGTCGGCGATCGCGCGCGAGACCGGTGCGCCAGTCGGTCTGCTTTCGATCACATTCCGCGGCATGGACTTCGCGCGGGAGACGCGCCAATGACGCGCTGGACCATCAGGCGCGCGCGGGCGCGTCTCGCAGAGCTGGAAGCCTTGATCGCAGAGATCGAGCAGGAGGGAACACGCATGACCCAGGAGTTTCGGGGACGGTTCCCGGACGCGCCGGCCTACATCTCGCGCTATACGGACCGGACGTTCACGCGCTGGAGATGGCGCAGGTCGTCCTCGAAAATCTGGCGCGGCGGGCGGCCGCGCGGCATCAACCCCTCGATCGAGCTGATGGGGTCCGAGGGCAGGGCAATACTGCGCCAATTGCCCGAGCCCGTAAGGAAAGTCTGGTTGCGCTACGAGAGACAAAGGATCGACCTGAATCTCTCCCATGCCGTCGCCCATTACGAACGGATGCGCATCGAGGACTGGCTGGCCAGGCGGGCGTCCCTGGCGCAGGCGGCGGAGACACCATGAATGCTGCCGAGACCCTGGCGCAACCCCAGAAAATTCCGCCGCAACCTGGGCGGAATAAACGCTTGCCATCCCACGCCCTGTTGCGCCACGATGCGCTTCCAGCCACCAGAAAAAAACCAGGAGGCGGACATGAGCAACAGGTTTCTGGGCAGGGGCAACCTCGCCGACGCGCCCACGCTCAAGCACGTGGACGTGGAGGGCGGAAAACGTACCGTCGCCTCGATGAGAATTTACTTCGATCGCTCCGTCCCGGACGGCGACGGCGGGTTCGAGGACAAGGGCGGATTCTGGATGGACGTCTCCCTGTGGGGAAACCGGGCGGAAGCGGCCGCCCGGATCCTCGCCAAGGGCGCCCGTGTCGCCGTCTCAGGCTCGATCGTCCTTCGGACGTGGGAGGACAAGGAATCCGGCGAGGAACGCTCCAGGTTCGAGCTGATCGCCGACAGCGTCGATCTGGACCTCGGCCGCGTCGACACGGTAACCTATCGCCAACGGCAGAGCGAGGCCACGGATGAGCAAGCCACTGCCGCTCCGTAAGTCCGATCTCGCCCTCATCCTGTCGTTGCAATCCACAAACCCGAAAAACGACCAGCGTGCCCGCGAGCCGGTCAGCGGTTCTCATGCGCGGACCTCGCGCGCCAGCGGGCCGTTCGACGAAAGGAGGCAGCATGACACGGAAATTCGTTTCCTCTCTTGGGACAGGCATGGTTCTCTTCCTGGCAGGGTGCTCCATGGAAGGCCTGGACAAGACCGTCTCTGGCATCATCAAGCCCGTGGTCAAACCCGCTTCCAGCCCCACCCTCGCCGCTGCGCGGCAGCGTGAAGCACAAGCCGGCACCTCAGCCTGCGCTGCGCGGCATGAGGACACCGTCCTGCTCGACATCGACGTGGATACCGCTTACGTCCGGCTCAAGCGGCACTTCCGGTACAAAACCCTCGAGGAACGCAAGAGAAGCTCGGGCGGATGGGTCGATCAGGGATTCCGGCACGAAACGACACCCGGCGCGCGCTACTGGATGAAGGACGGCGTGTCTCTCGAGGTGGATGGACGCACACTCCGCGGCTGGCTCTCGATGGAGATCGAACGCGACGGACAGGGAAGCATCGCCTATCTGCGGTACTGCGTCGGCGGCATCCAGGGTTTCGATGCGGGTCCGGACTTCCCCGGGAAACTGACGAGCCTCGTCAAACGAGTGGCGGAGCGCAGATGATGAGCGTGAGCCATGTGGCGCGCGAACGCCAATGGTTCCCGGCAAGGCGCGACGAGGTCGTCAAGCGCTGGACCACGCAGCCCGCCACTGAGGAGGGCAATGAATGAACCACGACGAGATCATCCGGAACCGGGCGCGCCCGGACCCCGACGGCCGCCGGGAGGTATGCCAAGACGGCGCCTCCTCGAATGGCACGAGCCGGCGTTGCGACGGCGTCCTGCTGTTCGCGATGCGGGACCGCCACCACGCCTTCAGCCTGGACCTCGAGACGGTCCTATCCTGTCTGGCCCTGGCCGAGGCGGAGGGCGAGGTACCCGAACTGCCGGACGCCTGGTGGCAGCTCATCCGGAACCGATACAATCTGGAGTGATTCGAAAACCATGGCGAATCCATCCAGATGCGCTTCTTCAAGCTCCGTCCGGAGGATACGGGCATGATGCCCATCGACCGGGAACGCTTCGAACGGGCGACCCGAAAGATGCCGCCATGGTATCAGCCCTCCAGCTCGGTCACGAACCGGGATTCGGGGTATGTCGACGTGAACGCCAGCTTCATTCTGCATGACTGCCGTGCCGCACCCGACGGCCAGGTGGTCGAGGAAATGACGTTCTGCATCGTCACGACCCGGCACCGAAAGCCGGTGGAAATCCACCGCAAGTCCATCCGGTTCGACGTGGAACGGTTTCAGCGTCTCATCAAGCGTCCGGAACATGGCCAACGCCGGCGGGATCTGGTCGAACTCGCGCGCCATGAGCTGGGCGATCTGCTCGGAGATTCCTCATGACCCGCCTCTTCCTTTGCGAGAAACCCGCCCAGGCCCGCGACATCGCGGCCGTGCTCGGCGCCCGCTCGCGCGGTGACGGCTGCCTGCGGGGCCGCGACCTGATCGTCACCTGGTGCGTGGGGCACCTGCTCGAGATGGATCCGCCAGAGGCCTACGGCGAGAATCTCAAGCGCTGGCGGCTGGAGACGCTGCCCATCCTGCCCGAGCGCTGGAAACTGCATCCACGCAAGGGGGCAGGCAAGCAGCTCAAGATCATCGGGCAGCTCCTGAAGGACGCATCCGAGGTCGTGGTGGCCACCGACGCCGACCGCGAGGGCGAGACCATCGCCCGCGAGGTCCTCGACCGATTCCGGTGGCAAGGGCCCATCCTGCGCCTGTGGTTGTCCGCACTGGACGAGGCGAGCATCCGCAAGGCGCTCGCCAACCTCCTGCCCGGCGAGAAGACGCGCCCGCTCTACCTCGCGGGACTTGCCCGGGCCCGCGCCGACTGGATGGTCGGCATGAACCTGACGCGGGCCTACACGATCCTGGGACGCGCCCAAGGCCACGACGGAGTGCTCTCGGTCGGGCGCGTCCAGACCCCCACCCTGCGCCTGGTGGTGGACCGCGACCGTGAGATCCAGGCCTTCCGGCCCAGGCCCTACTGGGAAATCGTGGCGATGCTCGAGAAGGACGGCACGCCCTTCCCCGCCCGGTGGCAGCCTGAAGGCGATTTCACCGACGAGGAGGGCCGCTGCCTGCGCCAGCAGGCCGCCCGCGAGGCCCTCGAGCGGGTCCGGAACCGGACCGCGACCGTGCGCCAGGCGGCGACGAAACGTTGCCGGGAGGCCCCGCCCCTGCCCTTCGATCTCGGCACCCTGCAGCAGGAGGCCTCGCGGCGCTGGGGCCTCGGCGCCCAGCAGGTGCTCGACATCGCGCAGCGCCTGTACGAAACGCACAAGGCGACCACCTATCCCCGCACGGACTGCCCCTACCTGCCCGAGAGCATGCTCGGAGAGGCCGGCCAGGTCCTCGAGGCCCTGGCAGCTTCCGATCCGGACATCGCGACACCCGTCGCGAGGGCGGATCTCTCCCTGCGCTCCCGGGCCTGGAACGACAGGAAGATCACCGCCCATCACGCGATCATACCAACCACGACGCCCTGCGACGTCTCCCGCATGAGCGCCGACGAGCGGCGGGTCTACGACCTGATCCGGCGACGGTACCTGGCGCAGTTCTATCCCCGACACGAGTACGACAAGACCGAGGCGGCGTTCGACATCGGGGGCGAGACCTTCCAGGCCTCCGGCCGGCGGGTACGGGTGGCCGGCTGGAAGACGCTCTTCGGACGGGATGAAGCAGACGAGGACCGCCTCCTCCCGCCGCTCTCCGAGGGCGACCGCTGCAAGGTGGTGGACGCCAAGATCGAGCACAAGGAAACCACGCCCCCGAAGCACCACACCGAGGGCACCTTGATCGCGGCCATGAAGAACGCCGCCCGCCTGGTCGAGGATCCGGAGCTGAAGAAGCGCCTGCGCCAGTCCACCGGCATCGGCACCGAGGCCACCCGCGCCGGCATCATCCAGACGCTCCTCGACCGCGGCTTCCTGCGCAAGGAGAAAAAGCACCTGGTCTCAACCGAGACCGGCCGGGCGCTCATCGACGCGCTGCCCGACCCGGTCAAGGATCCGGGCACCACGGCGCTCTGGGAGCAGGCCCTCGAGGACATCGCCGAGGGCCGCGGCGACATGGCGGCCTTCCTGGAACGCCAGGGGCAATGGGTGCGCGCGCTCGTTGCACAGGTCCGGCAGGGCGCGGCCACCATCGAGGCCTCCGGCACGCAGCATGCCTGCCCGGCGTGCGGCAAGCCAATGCGCCGGCGCAAGGGCAAGAAAGGATGGTTCTGGGGCTGCACCGGCTTTCCTGAGTGCCGACGCACACTGCCCGACTCCAAGGGGAAACCAGGCAGGCGCAAGACAAAGGCGGACGCCTGTAGCAATACCCCCAGGTCGCGCGCCAGCACCCGGCGTGGTGCAGGCAAGCCCTGCCCGGCGTGCGTCAAGGGGGAACTGGTGATGCGGGCAGTCAAGAACGGAAAAAACGCCGGGCGGTCCTTCATCGGGTGCACGCGGTATCCGGACTGCGGGTATTTCGCGTGGGGATGATCGGATGCATGGAGTAACCGCGGCACTGACCCTTGCATCCGCAATCGTCCTGGCGGCGTGCGGTCCCACGTCGGACGAGACCGCGCGCGTTCCCGGGCAGACGCCCGTTGCGGTCATCGATCACGTGGCCGGGTACGCCGTGGTCTGCATCGACGGCGTGCAGTACCTGCGGGACTTACATGCCATGGCGCCACGATTCGGCCGGGATGGGCGGGTGCTCGGCTGCTAGAGGGGCTGACTCTCATCATTCGACACGGTCAATGTCCTGGACGGGATCCTGCAGAAAATGGGGTTCCACGCCGACTGAAAGGGTTGACAGGCCGGCCGGCCACGGCCTATAACCAAGCCATCATCCCCCGCCGCGAGGGCATCGCGGCAACGCGCCTGGAACCGGTGAGACAGGCGCGAGCCCAACCGGGCTTCCGGTTCTTCACTCAACCCCGCCGGGGAGACCGCTCCCCGGCAAGGGACGTGCGTCTCCCCCGTTTGTTTAAGGAGGAGGCGCACATGAAACTTAAAGTGGACGTGAGCGACCTCCAGACGGATCTGCGAAAAATCGGCGTAGCGATCATCATTGCATCGGTGATCGCGGCGTTGTTTGAGAACCAGATCCCACTGTGGGCTGTTCTGGCTGGCGCAACCATCGGCGTGCTCGTCTGGTTGGGCGGCTTGATCCGTAGGGAGGAATAAGTCATGTCGAATTTTTTAATTACAGTAGCCTATGTCGGCATTCTTGTTCTGGGAATATATGCGTTCGCGTTGTGGCAAGAACGCCGGCACAAGCATAAGTAACTTCTAACTCCGCCGGGGCATCCGCCCCGGCATCCTTCCACCCCGCCGGGGAGCTCCATTCCCCGGCAGGGGCATGGCGTCTCCCCGGCTGCATCGACCGGGAGGAGAGACCACCATGCCCAACCACATCGACAACCATGTCATCATCACGGCACCCGAACAGGTGCTCGAAGACATCCGTCGTTTCTTCACGGGTGGCTTCGATTTCAATGACCTGATCCCCATGCCGCCCGAGCGCAAGGATCCCGAGGTCCTGATGCTCGGCCGCCGGTTCCGGGAGAACGAGGAAAAACACGGCTACCGCACCTGGTATGACTGGCGAATCGCTCACTGGGGCACCAAATGGAACGCCTACAAGTTCAAGCTGGTCGATACAGGCGATCCCTTCGAGGTGTCATTCATGACCGCTTGGGACCCGCCACACCCGGTGATCGAGGCGCTGTCCGCCCGGTTCCCGGCAGCAGTCGTGTGGCATGTCTACGAGCACGGCGAGACGCTGGTCAGCGAGTTGCGGCGTTACGGAAACGGCCGTCTGCACACGCTGATCGGCACCGGCGGCATACTCGACTTCGCCCGCATGCTCGCACTGAAGGAAACCAGGCGCGTTCCCGCCTGAACCTTCCACCGCACCACCCCGACGGGGGCTTCGCCCCCCGCGGGGCGGCCCTCCGTCCGGGTTTTCAACAACACCGATCGGAGGTAACCTTATGAACATGAGTCCTTTCGACACATTGG
>Ga0256839_1000743_pt1 | contig 41677 bp, 34 predicted proteins | sample 354166metaG_FD_185968 | JGI IMG/M metagenome (GOLD analysis project Ga0256839, IMG submission 185968) | Hydrothermal vent microbial communities from Mid Atlantic Ridge, Atlantic Ocean - 354-166 | ecosystem: Environmental > Aquatic > Marine > Hydrothermal vents | place: Atlantic Ocean: Mid...
ATCGGTGAAATCCAGCCCGCCTGCGAACGCCCGGAAATCTTCTTCAATCTGGTTGAAAACCTTTTGCGAATACGCGGCCAAATCCATTTTATTTATGGCCACCACCACATGCTTAATCCCCAGCAAGGACGTGATAAAAGCATGGCGTCTTGTCTGCACTTGCACTCCATAGCGTGCGTCAATCAAGAGCACAGCCAAATCGGCAGTGGACGCGCCCGTGGCCATATTACGGGTATATTGTTCATGGCCTGGTGTATCAGCGACTATGAATTTGCGCTTGTCCGTGGCGAAATATCTATAGGCCACGTCAATAGTGATGCCCTGCTCGCGCTCCGCTGCCAAGCCGTCGACCAAGGCGGCCAAATCAGGTGTGCCGCCTTTATCCATAGACGTCATCTGGTCGTCAAACACCTGTTTGCTGTCATAGAGCAAGCGCCCGATTAGGGTCGACTTACCGTCGTCCACACTACCGCAGGTGATAAACCGTAACAGGCTTTTATTTTCTGATGCACCGAGAGCCATTAAAAATACCCCTCTTGCTTCTTGTCTTCCATGCTCGAACCGTTATCCCCGTCAATGACACGGCCTTGGCGCTCGGAGGTTCTGGATGCCAGGGTCTCGCGGACAACCTCGGGCAAGGTCGTTGCCGTGCTCTCAACCGCGCCCGTCAGCGGGTAGCAACCGAGCGTGCGAAAGCGCACCATTTTCTCAGTGACTGCTTCGTCTTTCCCAATAGGCATACGGTCGTCGTCAACCATAATCAGCACCCCGTCCCGCTCGACTACGGGACGTTTGGCGGCCAGATATAAATCCGGGACTTCAATATTCTGTGCGAGGATATATTGCCAAATATCCGCTTCGGTCCAATTGGAGAGCGGGAATACCCGCATACTTTCTCCTTTAGCCACACGCGTATTATAAATCGACCAAAGCTCTGGCCTTTGGTTTTTCGGATCCCAGCGATGATTTTTGGTGCGAAAGGAAAACACCCGTTCCTTGGCGCGGGATTTTTCTTCGTCGCGCCGGGCGCCGCCAAAAGCCGCATCAAATTTATATTTATCCAGCGCCTGTTTGAGGCCTTGGGTTTTCATCATATCCGTATGGACTTCGGAGCCGTGGGTAAACGGCCCAATGCCCTGCTTGCTACCGTCGGGATTGGTGTGGACAATAAGCTCAAGGCCTAGCTCTCCCATACGGCGGTTGCGAAATGCAATCATGTCCTTAAACTTCCAACCCGTATCCACATGCAATAGCGGGAAAGGCAGCTTGGCCGGATAAAACGCTTTCAGCGCCAGATGCAACATGACCGCGCTATCTTTACCAACACTATAAAGCATGACCGGATTAGCACACTGGGCCACAACCTCGCGCATAATATGAATACTCTCGGCTTCTAGTCGTTGTAAATGCGTGAGGCCGTTCGCCGTCTGCGGTGCGGTTTTTTGCTCTAATGCATCCAAAACCATAAAGGCTTTTTCTAGTGTCTTGAGCGTACATTGCCCACCAGATTGCAACCGCGCTATGCCCTTACCATCATTCATCAATTTGCGCGAGATAGTTGACAAAGATTGACCACTGGCGGTAGCGAACGCTTCGGCGCGGCGGATCAATTCAGCAATATCCTGCATAGATTTATGGGAAATATCCCACCTTTACTTAACTAAAAGGCGCAATTATCTTGTTTTTCGCTCATTTTCAAGCAAAAAACCAGACCAATCCCACGATTATATTGATTTTGCCACTGCTTCTATGACCAAATCCTGGTTTTCACGGCTTAGATAGGCGTGCATGGGCAGAGCCGCCACATTGTGCATAACCTGCTCGGTCACCGGCAGACCATTGCCGCTGATGGGGAAATCCGTATAGGCAGATTGCAAATGCACGGGACGCGGATAATAGGCCGCAACAGGTATTTCTTGCGCACGGACATTGTCCAAGAACGCGTCGCGGTTCTCGACCTCTATCGTATATTGCGCCCATGTGGACACGCCGCCTGTAATGACGGTTGGCGTTTTGATGCCCAGCGGTTTCAAAGCTGCGGCATATCTATCCGCAATTCTATTCCTGTCTTCAATCTCACGGGCGAATACTTTGAGCTTCTCCAATAAAATCGCTGCTTGGATGGTATCAAGTCGCGAATTGAGCCCAATTTTATCATGGTCATAAGGTGTGCGGGAACGACCGTGGAATGCCAAATCGCGAAGTTCCGTCGTAAGTGCCCCATCATTGGTCAGTATAGCCCCACCGTCGCCGTAACAGCCGAGCGGCTTGGCCGGAAAGAAACTGGTGGTCGCCACATCCGCCCAATGTGCCGGACTGTGACCGTTTAACCGACTGCCCAGACTTTGCGCGTTGTCGGATATGAGCTTTAAATCTTCGCCCCTTGTGATGGCCGCAATCGCCGGATAATCCGCACTTTGGCCAAACAAATCCACTGCAATCACACAGCGCGGCGTTAAAACCCCTGCCCGCTTCACCCCATCAATCGCCGCCTGCAACGATTCGGGGCACATGGTATATGTATCCGGGTCAATATCGACAAATACGGGCGTCGCCCCGACAATGGCAATGGCTTCCGCCGTGGCCGTATAGGTAAATGACGGACAAAATACCGCGTCACCCACCGTTATCCCCCAAGCCAACATCGGTATTTTCAGCGCGTCCGTACCATTTGCACAGGCCGCCACATGCGCCACACCCTCAAACACTGCCAGCTCGCTCTCAAACTGCCCAACCTCAGGCCCCAAGATATAGGCACCGTGGCGAATAACCCGGTTCACCGCCCTATCAATATCACCTTCGATAGTTTTGCGCTGGGCTTGTAGATCAATAAATGGGAAAAGCATAAATATCCTAACTAAAAATTCCAGCCCGCTCTATGCCAAGCCCTACTGCCAAACAACTAACAAAAACATACAATCTGTTACGATTGGCATACGGACGCAAATATAGCCTGGCCGTACAGCCGTGGTTTTTCCTGCTATATGCACGGTTGCGGCGCGACTATAATAAGCTAAATTCATGTGAGTCGGGAGAGATACTTTATGGATATTTTTATTAAGCAGCATGTTTTGCGTGAAGCTATATTGGCTGAAGTTCATGCACGACCCTATAGGGCATTGGCTACGCCGCGCGCGGTTTTACAGCAGGCATTTTTATGTAAGCCTTCATCAAATGCACAAGACGACATGGCGGCTTTTTGGCAATGGTGTATCAACCAAGGCTTGACGCCCCCCGAAGCAGAATCGCGCCATCACACAGTGGTTATAGACGGCATTCAACTCATATGGGAGCGTCATACAGAGTTCGTCACCCTGACATGGGACTGTAAATTCACGAAAACCGCGCAAAGAAAACTATGGCAAATATCGGCAAAACACGCCGAAAACATGATGGCCAGCAAGCACAGTCTAATTTCTGCCGCTCGGGTAAATTTACTTGAATGCGCAGATACCAGCAAGACGCCCGATCTGCGCGAATTTGACCCTGAAAGTATTTGCATGTCTTTGGTCAAAGGCGAAAGAGCGCTGATTATAACCGATTTTATGCAAGACGAATTTGGTGCCACCAAATATACATTACATAATAGAGGGTTGGACGACCGAAATTGCGGTATATTGGTGCGGCGTATTTTGGAAACTGAAACATACCGCATGATGTCGCTTTACGGGTTTGAACGCATCAAGAAAACATTGCCGGAAATCGCGGCAGTAGAAACACAGCTTGTGCATTTAATGAAACAGGTAAACACGAAATCGGATATTGCCGCCACACGGAAAAGCCTTGACGAAATTACGGATATTGCCGCCGACCTTGCTAAACTATCCGCAGCTAGCCAATATAGGTTCTCCGCATCGCGTGCCTATTATTCCCTAGTAAAGGCACGGCTTAAACGCATTAACGAACAAGGCATTCCGAGTTATTCCAAGATAGAAGAGTTTTTGAACAAACGCCTCGCCCCCGCCATGCGCACCGTTGAGAATGTCGAACAAAGAATAGCGGTTGCGGGGGATAAACTCGATAGATCAACGGGACTACTACGCACCAAGGTTGAAATGCAAATGCAGGTGCAAAACAAAGCCGTGCTGGATAGCATGAATGAGCGCGCCCTCATGCAATACCGCTTGCAAACAACCGTGGAGGGCCTGTCTATCGCTGCAGTCAGCTATTATGTTGTTGGCCTGTTGAATTATATCGCCAAAGGTATTGGCGTCGATAGCTATATCAATCCCAAAACCCTCACTGCCATTTTTGTGCCCATCGCCATTGTATCTGTCTGGTATATCGTTCGCCGCATACGAGCGAAACACAAATAGATTTAGTGGTGACAAATAATACTTGTGCCTACCCTAGAAACACCTATTACAGGTAATCAGAGGTGTTACCGCTGGGGCATTTACACATTAAATCAATAGGAGAGAGACATGAAGTCTTTATCAACTGCAATAATCACAATAATGGCTTTAGGTTTGACGAATCCAGCTTTCGCCGAAGACGGTTCTGAAGGCAACGGCGACGGTTTTTTTGTCGGTGCAGGCGGTGTCATGTATGATAATAATGACTTAATAGGCGTTCAAGGCACGGTCGGCTATAATTTTGCCAAATATTTTGGTGTCGAGGGTGTTATTAGTACGGGCGTTGTCGACACGGATGTCCCTGGTACAAGTCTTTCAGTCGGGGTAGATAGCTCCTTTGCTGGCTTTGGTACATTGCGTATGGCTAACGATCAATATTCAGTTTACGTAAAAGGCGGTTACCACTCCACCAAATTTGGCGCAACTGGCCCCATTACGGGCAATCTGACATTAGACGGGATTGCGGGCGGTATTGGTTTCGACTGGTATTTCAACAAAAGTTCAGGTGTACGTATGGAAGCAGTTTCTTACGACACCAAAGACCTGAATGTACAAGGCGTCAACGGTATGACCCTAATCTCCTTGTCATATCTACATAAATTTTAAGATTGCGAAAAGGGCGGATTGGGCTTTTGCACAATCCGCCTTTTGCCACTTACTTCTATCCCGCTAACGCTACCAATATATTTTTCCCACTACAGTCCATATTTCTCCGTGACCTGCGCACCGCGCCCTGCTATGCGGGCGCATGAAAATTATAACAACAACTGATTCTTTGGCTAAATTTTGCAAAAAAGCCAAATCTGCGCCTTTTATTGCTCTTGATACCGAATTTATGCGCGAACGGACTTTTTATTCCCAATTATGTTTGATCCAAATGGCGACACCGGACGACGAAGCTATCTTAGATCCGCTAGCGGACGGCATAGATTTATCGCCACTTCTTGCCATCCTTGCAAGTAAAGACATCGAAAAGGTCATGCACGCCGCACGTCAGGACATGGAAATTTTCTATAAATTACTCGGAAAAGTACCCGCCCCCTTATTCGACACCCAAATCGCCGCCATGGCGCTCGGGTTTGGGGAAAATGTTGGCTACCTGGCATTGGTCAAAGGTCGTCTGGGTATAAATTTGGACAAGGGGGCGCGCTTTACCGATTGGGCGCGCCGGCCATTATCCGATAATCAGCTCAATTATGCGCTGGCCGACGTCACCCATTTGCGGGATTTATATCCGGGTATGTGCCGGGAACTAACCAAAAAAGGCCGCATGGACTGGGTACGCGAAGAAATGTTGTCCATGAGCGACCCCCATTTATACGATTTCGATCCCGAGCGGGCCTGGATGCGCCTTAAGCCGCGCATGTTCCGCCAAGACTATCTGGCTGCCCTGAAAGCCGCCGCCGCATGGCGCGAACGCGAAGCCCAGATCAAAGACCTGCCGCGCGGGCGCATTCTCAAGGACGACGGTATTTATGTTATCGCCCAACGCAAGCCTAAACGGGTCCAAGACCTGAACAATGTGCGCGGTATCCCGGGTGGCTTTGCCAACCGCAAAACCGCATCGGATCTTATAGACGAGGTGCAAAAGGCTATCAATAACGCCGCTGACTACGCGCCTGACACTGCCCGCAAATTACAAATGCCGTCCGGTCTTGGGCCGAGTGTTGATATGCTGAAAACACTGCTTCGACTAAAAACAGAATACGAAGACATCGCGCCGCGTCTGATCGCCAATGTAGCGGATTTAACGGAACTTGCCGCGTTCGGGAAGAAAGCAAATGTCCGCGCCTTGAGCGGTTGGCGCCGCGAAGTGTTCGGTGAAGATGCGCTAAAAATGCTGAACGGCGAAATTAGTCTGACTTTGAAGGACAAAAAAGTCGTCGCGGTCTCTTGTGTCCCCCAAAGCGAATAACGCCTTACGCCCCTTCACCTATGACCCACCGCAAGAGGCTGTGGAGGTCATATGCGAAGACCCGCATTTTCTCATTGTCAATAAACCTGCCGGCCTGCTCTCTGTTCCGGGTAAATCGGACGACCTGAAAGATTGTCTAGAATCCCGCGTCCAAGCACACTTCCCAGACGCCCGTATCATCCACCGCCTCGACACAGCGACCAGCGGAATTATGGTCATGGCGCGCACCGCCCACGCCCACCGTCATATCGGTTTGCAGTTCGAAAACCGCCAAATCCGCAAAACCTATCTCGCTGACATTTGGGGCGTTCCGAACGAAAAATCCGGCACCATAAACCTGCCGCTCATCTGCGATTGGCCTAACCGCCCTTTGCAAAAAGTCGATTTCAATATTGGCAAACCTACTGAGACTGAATGGGCGACACTCGAATCTCATGGGCGCATTACCCGTGTCCTGCTAAAACCAAAAACCGGACGCTCCCACCAGTTGCGCGTCCATATGCTGGAGCTTGGCCACCCTATATTGGGCGACAATCTCTACGCCCACGACGAAGCTTTCAAAGCAAGCTCCCGCATGCACCTCCACGCCCACGCAATAGAGTTCAGACACCCAGACGGCGGCGCCCATTTAGACTTCAAAGCGGATTGCGATTTTTAGAGTGCATCCTTTTAGAGCCTCCCCAATAAAAAAAGCGGAACCAACAAGCTCCGCTTTTCTTTTTTGTATCAGGCTATTTAGCCCGATTGAAATTTAGTCCAGAAAGAAATCCAGAGACTAGCCTTCAATAATCGTTAGATCGCCAGCAGCTTCTTTACCGCGATTTTCTACGATTTCGTAGCTAACTTTTTGGTCTTCTTGCAGACCTGAAAGGCCAGCCGCTTCAACAGCACTTACGTGTACAAACACGTCTTTGCCGCCATCGTCAGGCTCGATAAATCCGTAACCTTTAGTTCCGTTAAACCATTTAACTGTTCCAGTTGCCATAGTACTCTCCTAATTTGAGCAATAATAAAACCCCAACCACTTTGGCAAAGCGCCTGGAGACAAATAGAGATTAAAAGCTGGGAATTGAAGGACTTAGAACTTTGGAAACGCGGGTGATCGTGAGATCAACATTCGAGAACTCGAACTGGTTTATTGGGTACTTAGAAAAACAATATTATAGACTCACGACTACCAAAATTTAAAATCTAAGGGTCATATACACACGTATTTCATAAGCGCAAGTTAATTTGTCTGTTATTCCTGTACGAATAGCAGTTAGTTACGGGCAGATTTAATCATATCCGCCGCTTTTTCGGCTATCATAATCGTCGGGGCGTTGGTGTTGCCTGAATTTACCTGCGGCATGATTGAGGCATCAACGACCCGCAATCCTAGAAGGCCGTGGACTTTTAACTCCGAGTCAACCACGGCCATATGGTCGACGCCCATTTTACAGCTACCTACGGGATGATAGACCGTATCGGCGCGGTTGCGGATTTCTTCGCGCCATTCATTGTCGCTCATATCTTCTGTGCTATACAGGCGCTTGCCGCGAATACTGTCAAAGGCCGGAGATTTAACGATTTGCTCAATGAGCTTTACGCCTTTTAGCAAGACTTCCATGTCGGCATCGTCTTCTAAAAATGCTGGGTCGATTAGCGGCGCGGCAAATGGGTCATTGCTCACTAGCTTGACCGTGCCGCGAGATTTAGGTCGCAGCACGCAAACATGACAAGAATACCCGTGACCGAGGTGGGATTTACGGGCGTGGTCATCGACTATGCCGACAACGAAATGGGTTTGTAAGTCTGGGACTGAAACGTCTGGGCTGGATTTATAAAACCCGCCGACCTCGGCAAAGTTGGAGGTGAAAATCCCGGTCTTGTGTTTGCGGTATTCAAACACGGCTTTGATGGCTTTAAAGATACCCACGAGGGAATAGCCGAGCGTATCCGTACTTTTAGACTTATAGGAAATGATATAATCAATATGGTCGTGTAGGTTTTTGCCAACACCCGGAAGATGATGCACACAATCTATACCGACCTGTGCCAATTCATCTTTATCGCCAATGCCTGAGAGTAGTAAGATTTGCGGCGACCCAAATGCACCGCCGCAAAGGAGGACTTCGCGCGCCGCATTGATGGTTTGGATTTCGTCGTCTATCTGGCATTCAACCCCAGTCGCCCGACCATCTTCGATATTGATCTTGGTGGTAGTGGCCTCTGTGATAACTGTGAGATTGGGACGGTCGAGATTTGGCGTTAGATAGGCTTTGGCAGCACTGAACCGTTGGCCATCTTTTTGGGTGACTTCATAACGGCCTGTGCCTTCAAATTGTTCGCCGTTAAAATCTTCAGTTTTAGGCAGTTGAAGCTGGGCACAAGCGTCGAGATAATGTTCGGCGGTCGGGTTTGGTGAACGCAAGTTTGTGACATTCAGCGGGCCGCCTTCCCCGCGCAGATCATTGCCGCCAGCTTCGCGGTTTTCAGACTTCTTAAAATAGGGAAGCACGTCGCCCCAACCCCAGCCTTTAGCACCCATGTCTACCCAATTATCATAATCGGATTTATGGCCGCGAATGTAAATCATAGCATTTATGGACGAAGACCCACCCAAAGTCTTGCCGCGCGGCTGATACCCTTTACGTCCGTTCAAGCCATTTTGCGGGACGGTCTCAAAACCCCAATTCAGCTTGCCGGCTTTGGGCATCAATGCCGCCGCACCTGCAGGCACATTGATCAAAAAACTGTCGTCTTTTGGCCCTGCTTCCAATAGGCATACCGTAACGTCCGGGTCTTCGGAGAGCCGTCCTGCCAAAGTGCAGCCCGCCGAACCCCCGCCGATTATGACATAATCATAGCTCTTCATTTGCACTCCTGATCGGTTTTTTCACGCCGTCCAACACAACACCCCAAATCGCAATATTTGGCCAATCTTCGGCTTTGGTGGTGAGGGGGTTCATATCTAATATTGTGAAGTCGGCTTTTTTGCCAACTTCAATAGAGCCGATTTTGCCCTCCAGCCCCAGCGCCCAAGCCGCGTCAATCGTGATGGCCCGCAAAGCCTGTTCGGCGCTTAATCTCTCGGCTGGTGTGGACACGCCGCCCTCTCTGGTGGAGCGTAACATATGCACTGATGCCGCCGTTAATGGTGACGGCGGGGCAAGGGGTGCGTCCGAATGCATGGTCGTATGCAGGTCGGCTTTCATGGTTGAGGCCAAGGGTGTCATATATTTGACCCGCTCGCCAATAGCGGACACATAAGCTTCACCCATATAATGCACATAGTGCGAGGCCACAGAAATACCTGCGCCCAGCTCTTTGGCTTTGGCAATTTGTGTGGGCGTGATGAGACCTACATGTTCAAGGACAAGCTTTTGTCCCTCTACAGTTCCGTTTTTTTGTACGGCTTCAAATGCGGCCAGCGTCGCATCTTGAGCCGCATCGCCGTTTGAATGGATACGTATATCTAGCCCCGCCGACCAATAAGGCTCCATGGTTGTGGCGAGTTTATCCGGTGCCGTCACCCAAAGACCACTCTCCCCTTTATTTTGCCCGCCTGTATATCCCGGCGGAGAAACTCGCATGGTTTGTGAATAAAATGCCGCATCTGTGAATAATTTGACTTGCGGTAAGACGCGCGGCCAAGTGTCTTTGGTCGCTTCGACCATTTCGCCCATTTTGTTGATGCGCTCTTCGCCAAATGCATGTGCAAAGGCCCGATGCTCGGGCACAAGGTACAGTTTTGTGCGAGCATCCGAACCAATAAGCGCTTTATAATAATTGTCTTCAAGCGGCAAACCAAACAGACCATAGCCAAGCTCTGCTACGGTCGTCACACCATTGCTAGCAAACATGGATTCCAAGCCTTTATACCCGCGCCCAATATCCTTCGGCGCTAGAAATAAATGGCCAACATTGTTGAGAAAATCAAATACCGCATCTTCATAGACCCGCCCGGTTGGCTCTCCGTCTACGCCCAATGGCACGCCGTGAAACTTATCCGCCCAGCTGGCATCGACTTTGGCATAGGTGAGCGCTTTAGAGTTTAAGTAAAAATCATGACCGGAATAATGCCAAATAATCAATGGACGCTTTGTTGTTATTTTATCAAGGACATGTTTGTCGAGAGCGCCGTGTACCAAATTATGATAGCCGTAAATCACCAACGGATCAGTCCCGCTATGCTCGGCATTTAACTCGGTAATACGTGCCAAAAATGCCGCCCTGTCCGGCAGTCCTTTCACAGTCCCTGCGGGCGTCTCCACATCCCACGGTGGCGCGAAAGGTTTTGCATACATCATGGCGCCGAGGATCATATGCACATGGGGGTCGATGAGACCGGGCACTATGGTTTTTTTGGCGAAGCTATCGTCCAAGGTTGCGCCGTTAAATTGCTTGGTCAAGTTCTCACTTTTATCGACACCAACAATTTTATCTCCGCGTACCGCTAGGGCGCTTGCTATTGGGTCTTCATGATTAGATGTGAGTATGGTTTTAGCGGAGTATATGGTAACATCACTATGCTCCACAACAGGCTTAGAACATGCACTTATCAGTCCAGCTAAAACAACCAGCAGTAATCGGATCGTAAACCTCATCATATTCCCCGCAACCAAATTTTACTTATCATATGAATAAACTTGCATAGCTGGGGGTCATTTGTCAATTTGCTTAAATAGGGAAAGAGGGACTTGCCGTTAATCAATTTTATATTAATTTCTCCGATAGACTTCATTGACCATTAGGGTCTGTGCTTGTCTTTATTTTCCGATTCTGTGATGCATTTTTAACACAGGCGACCACCAAACGGTCAAGCCGGAGCTGGCAAGCCCTTGAAATACTTGTCTCCTCGCCCGGTTTCTGTATACTGATTTTATCAGAGAGATGCTAAAACAGCATCTAAATTCAAGGGAACCATCTATGTTAAAAAAATATGTACGTGGCGCATCTGCGCTTTCAATTCTAGTGGCAATGCCTGCGTTCGCGCAAAGCGGGCCAGTACTCGACGAAATTATTGTTACCGCACAATTTCGCGCTCAAGGCTTGCAAGACGTGCCGATCTCTGTCGCAGCCGTTGATGCAAAGATTATCGAAGAACAAAGCATCGTCAAAATTGAAGACCTGACGACATTTGTCCCCAACTTCACATATACGGAAACTGGTATCTCTACTAACTTTTTCATTCGCGGTGTCGGTTCGGGTATCAATCAGGGCTTTGAGCAATCGGTTGGTGTTTATGTAGACGGTGTACATTTTCCGCGCGGTCAACAAGTACGTGCACCTTTCCTTGATTTGGAACGGGTTGAAGTATTGCGCGGGCCGCAATCCATTTTGTTTGGTAAAAACTCGGTTGCTGGTGCTTTGAATATCACAACGGCTAAACCAACGCACGAGTTTGAAGGTTCTATCCTGGCGCAACGTGAATTTGTTGACGGCGAAAATATTATAGAAGGCGTGCTATCCGGGCCAATATCTGACCGGGTTCGTGCCCGTGTTGCAGCTCGTTACCGGGATTTGGACGGCTGGATTTATAACGCTACTTTGGATCAGGACGAACCTCAACGCAAAGAGTTCACGGTGCGCGGTACGGTCGAAGTTGATGTTACTGATGCTTTACAAGCGACCTTCAAGGTAGAGACCAGCAATTTTGATACTGTTGGCCGTAACATTGAGATTGAAAATGCGCAGGCTGTTGGTGGGCTGACCTATGGTCAGGTGTTGGTCAACGTGTTTGGTCAAGATGCCAGCGTTCTTAATGAAGTCCAAGATGGTATTCGCTCTTCTAATGGTGATTATTCCAACAACAACATGTCCGTATATCAAATGACACTGGACTGGGAATTGGGTGATCATAATTTGCAAACAATTTCAGCTTTTGAGACTTTGAAATATGACGAAATTTGCGATTGCGATGATACGGGTGCCAATGTGTTTACCGCTAATTTGCAAGAAAGTTATAAGCAGTTTTCACAAGAAATCCGCCTGACTTCACCTCTAGGTGATGATTATGATTATATTTTGGGTGCCTATTTCCAGACATCCGATCATAGCTATGAAGACCAGATTGTTGTGCCGGCTAACTCGGTTCTGGGGGCGGCGGCTTCGCCTGCGCTTCTCAACACACAAGCGGCTCGGATTGCCCAAGTTGACGCAACCGTATTGTCTGCATTCGCGCAAGTAAATTGGCACTTTAGCGATGATTTGACCTTGCAGCTTGGTGGTCGCATCACCAATGATAACCGCGACGGTTCCCGCGTGATGAATATCCAGGCGGCTGGCGGTGGTGCTTTGCCAGCGGCGCAAGCGGCGGCGGCAATTGTTTACGGGGTTGGGTTTCAAATTGTTTCGACCAACCTTGAAGCTTTCCCGGGTGCCACACCAATAGGCGGAGGGGCAACAGTCGGAGATTTGCTCAATCAACTTGGTAGCTCCAGCCCTGTTGGCAGTCGCAACAAGACCACATTTTCACCTGATGTGAAATTGGTTTGGGATGTTAGTGACGACACCATGCTCTATGCAAGTTGGGCGCAAGGGTTTAAATCCGGCGGGTTTGATTTCCGCGCTAACAATCGGGGCACATTTGCAACCTCTAACGAAGCATTTGAGTTTGACGATGAGAAAGCCAATAACTTTGAACTTGGCGGCAAGTTTAAACTTGGCGGTTCTGCCGAACTAAATGCAACGGCTTATTACACCAAATTTAACGATCTACAGGTCTCTATTTTTGATGGCGTACTTGGTTTTAATGTTCGCAATGCTGCGACCTCGGTTGTTAAAGGTATTGAGCTGGATGGTCGTTGGGCGCTCAGCGATCATGTTCGCCTGAACGGCGGTCTATCCTTGATGGATTTTGAGTTTACCGACTTCCGTGATGGTCAATGTTATTTTGGGCAAAACAATCCAGCGGATCCAAACTTTGACCGCGTACAGCCTAATGGGCTGTGCGATTATACGGGTCTTTCCAACCAATTAGTGTCTGATTTCTCTGGCAATCTTGCCATAGATTTTGACCATCCAATTGGTGATTACGAGATCACAGGGTTGGCGAGCCTATTCTATGCCAGCGCCTACGATTCGGCGGCAACCAAAGACCCGGCTGGGCGTCAAGATGGTTATGTGAAGCTCAATGCGCGCATAGCCTTTGCCCCACAAGACGGTCCTTGGGAAATTGCCCTGCTCGGTAAGAACTTGACCGACGAAATCCTACGTACCTATTCAGGAGACGTTCCGTTGGCGGGTAGCTCATTTGGTCGCAAAACCAATTACACATTCTTTAGCCAAGGACGTACTGTCGCCTTACAAGGTCGTGTGAAGTTTTAGACGCCTCAAATTGAAGATAGAAAAGCAAAAGGCCGGGTTTTCCCCGGCCTTTTGTGGTTTTCGACTAGAGCGCTGAAAGTGATTTTATATTGGGTTTCGTTGCTCTAGACAAAGTACCAAAATCCGCATAGCCTGCGCTATATAATCTCCGCCCAATCTGTGGCGGTTCTAAATTGCTAATAGCAAAACATGGAGTTTCTTGTGAAGATAATTATTTCTAAAATAGTGCTGAGTTTTATTTTTTCGTGCATGTTTGTACATGCGGCTTATGCAAATACAAACACCACCCAGTTTGAATTTGAAGATAAGGCCATTAATGCCGAACATATCGCGATTTTTATAGGCAAAGATGGTGCGTTAAGTGAAGCCGTAGCCAATATCAGCGCTAAAAGCGATGGTCGGTTGGAAACCGCGCTCAAAGATGCCGAGTTTAAAGGGGAGTTCGGCAAGAAATTGCATTTATACGGTTTGTCTCCATTTAAGTCTATTCTTGTGGTTGGAGCAGGGGAAGGCACATTATCAGTGCGCCAGCTTCGCGACCTTGGCGGCTATGTGGCGCAAGCCAGTAACAATAATCATTCTCTGAGTGTCATCACAGCGGGACTTGATACCACAGTTGAACAAAGTGCGGCACAAATTGCTACGGGCTATGCGCTGGGTTCATACACGTTTAAAAAGTATAAAACAAAGAAAGATACTACAGCCAAACAACAGACCCGCACAGTTAGTTTCCATAGCGATGGCTTTAAGGCTGCTAAAGCTTTATTTGAAACGGATCTAAACTATGTTGTAGCGGGTGTAAAATTTGCCCGCGACATGGGAACCGAGCCAGGTAAAACTATCTATCCAGAAAGCTATGCCCAAGGCGTGCGAAAGTTATTTAACGGTGTTGCCAACGTTAAAATTGAGGTCATGGGACTTTCCCAGATGAAGCGCAACAATATGGGGGCGCTTATCGGGGTTGGACAAGGCTCTGTGCATGACCCGCGTCTTATCATTGTCACCTATATGGGCGGCGCGCGCGGTGCGGCACCAATTGCTTTGGTTGGAAAGGGTATTACTTTTGATACTGGCGGGATTAGCTTAAAGCCAAATAAGGGCCAATGGGCAATGAAGTCCGATCTTTCCGGAGCAGCAGCGGTAGCGGGAACACTTTATGCAGTGGCCAAACGTGGTGACAAAGTCAATCTGGTCGGGGTTATGGCCATGGCCGAAAATATGCCTTCTGGAGATGCCATTCGTCCCGGCGACGTTTTAAAGACGATGAGCGGTACGACCATAGAGGTTATGTCAACGGATGCCGAGGGTCGCCTCGTCCTGTCTGATGCCATTACCTACGTACAAAAGGAATATGACCCGCGTCTGCTCATCAATATTGCAACGCTTACAGGCTCTGCCGCGCGGGCAATGGGCGAAGATTATGGGGTGGTTATCACGCGTGATTGGGATTTGGCGCAAGACATGATGCGTATTGGTAAAGTAGCAGGCGAAGACGTCTGGCCGTTGCCACTCAACAAAAACCATTACAAAGCCATTCGTTCTGATATTGCTGATATTAAAAGTACGGCTGGCAATCCAGGTGCCAGTATTGGCGCAGCTGTCATCGGCACCTTTGTCGACGAAGACCGCAAATGGGTGCATTTGGATATTGCTGGTGTAGATTGGTTGAGCAAAGCCAAGCCGACGACACCAAAAGGTCATGCGGGCTGGGGCGTCAGGTTTTTAGATGCTGTTGTTCGTGAAGAGCAGCAGGCGGAATAGCCAAGCCAGAAAAGTGCGCAGCCTGCCTCTTGTACAAACCCCACCCCATCAAAGTAATTTTATACTAGGCCGTGGTGACCATTTAGGAGATAATAGTAATATGTGTTTAGGAGGTAGAGTTGATGAAAAAAATGAGCACAGAAAAAACTGAAACAATTGGGGGCATGCTTTCGCATTTTGCAAGAACATGCCCCGATGCTGAAGCCGCCGTGCAAGGTGATATACGGCTTTCCTATAGCCAGCTTAAAGCCGAAGTAGACAAGGTTTCCAAGGCTTTGATAGCTACGGGCGTTGAGGCGGGTGACCGTGTTGGTATAATGGCACCGTCTGGCCTGGATTTTTATTTCACATATTTGGCGACCGTAGCCATTGGCGGAGTTTGGTTTGGCCTAAACCCCCGCTACCAAGAACCAGAATATAAATATCTCCTGCACGATACTAGGCCTAAAATATTGTTCACGGTCTCGCCGTTTGAGGACAGAGACTATTCTACAGTTTTACAAAATGCCGGGGTTTCAGGGACACAATATTATGTCTACGGCGCGCCGACAAAATCGGCGAATAGCTATGAGAGTTTCATTGAAAAGGCCGCAAACATTTCGGATGCAGAATTACTAGCCAGACAAACCCAAGTGCAGGCCGAAGATATTGCAGCCATTGTCTATACCTCTGGATCAACCGGTGAGCCGAAGGGCGCGATGTTGTCCCACAGGGCCATTGTAGGGAGCGCCATTGCCAACGCCAAATGGATGGCGGGCGGCCCCCATAAAGCGCTGTGTTGTTTGCCTATCAATCATGTAGCTTCGCTCAATAATCTTTGCATGAATGTCATGGCTGGTGGGGGGTGTATGGTTTTTCATGACCAATTTGATTTATCCGCTATCATGACAATAACCAAGAGCGAACAATTAACATATATGCTCACTAGCCCGACTTTGCTCATGATGCTGCTTGCCTATGACGGGTTCAGCCTGGAGGCTTTGCAGTCTCTACGGCTCATTATTTTTGGCGGCGCGGTGACGCCGGAAGATTTGATCCGGCAGTACCAGCCCATTGGCGCAAAATTAGGCACCATATACGGCCTGTCCGAAACCTGCGGCATTATCTCCCATTCTGCGCTTGGTGCAAGCCTTGACGTGATGGCCAATACAATCGGCAAGCCCATAGAGGGGGCTGAGTGGCGGATATGCGGTCCGAGCGGAGACATATTGGGAATAGGCGAGGTTGGTGAATTGCAAATCAAAGGCCCACACATTTTATCAGGGTATTTTAATAAGCCAGAAGCCAGCGCGGAGGCCATGGCGGATGACGGGTTCTTCAGAACCGGAGATTTATGTATATTACGGGACGACGGCAATGTGGAGTTTTCCGGGCGGCTCAAAGAAATGTTTAAATCCGGTGCCTATAATGTGTACCCGCTAGAGGTCGAACGAGCCATCGAGAACCATGAACAGGTCGCAATGGCAGTTGTGGTCGGTATACCCGATGAATTATACCAAGAAGTGGGGTTTGCATTTGTCAAATCCAAACCCGGACAGGATATATCTGTCCCCGAGTTAAAAGCTTTCCTGCGCACACAAATCGCCAATTATAAAATACCCAAGAAGTTCAGCATCGTAGACGACTTCCCGACTTTACCAAATACAAAGGTCGATAAAATGGCGCTGAAAAAAATGCTGGAAGAAAATAATGGATAAACCAAACTCCGACGAAATTACACTCAAGCATGACGGTGACATCTGCTTTGTTTGCTTCAACCGGCCTGAGCGCAACAACACACTTAAACTATCAACGCTCAAATTGTTGGCGAAAATTGCGCGCGGGTTTACGAACGACATTGAAACCAAAGTGGTGGTTTTTCATGCGAGAGGCAAGCATTTTAGCTTCGGGGCGGATTTACGCGACATACAAAAACAAGCGGCTAAAAACTTACCATTAGTAATACGCAGACGACAAATGGGATTTGGGGCAGAACTTCTAAAGTCTATCCAAAATATCCCCCAGGTTACCATTTGTGCTGTACAAGGAATGGCGGTTGGTGGGGCAGTAGCCATTGCCAGCGCTTGTGATTTTCGTATTGGTAGTCTGGATTGCAAAGTCTCTTACGGTGAGGTTAAGCTCGGCATGCCCCTGATGTGGCAAGCTTTACCCTTATGTGTGCAATTAATTGGCCCGGCGCGGGCAAAAAAAATGATTATGTCCGGCCAGCCGGAGAACGCAAAAAAACTCTTAGACTGGGGTTTTATAGACGAAATTTCCGACCCAGAGGCCTTGCTGGAAAATACCGTAAAAATGGCCAAGCTTTATACATCATTGCCGCCAATGGCCGTTCAGGCTATCAAGAAAAGCATCAATGCCTATAGTAGCGCATTCGACCATGCGGTGATGCATATGGACACGGACCAATTTTTATTGTTGCAAAACAGCAAAGATGCCGGGGAAGCATTCCTGGCCGTAACCGAGAAACGACCAGGGGTTTTTACGGGAAATTAATGGGCGCAAACCAGTAACGTGTCCTAATTGTTCGCAGGCTCTAGGCATTAGGTTGTTGGCTCTTCTGCGCTGGATGCTTTGGCTGCGGCTTCTGCTTCGGCCTTTGCCGCAGCTTCGGCTGCCGCAATTTCAGGGTTTTCTGCGGCAAATTTGGCAGCCGCCTTTGCTGCCGCTTTGGCACGAGCTGCGGACAGGGTTTCAATGATTTTGTCCATGGTCGAGCCAGTGTCCATCTTCATGATGGCTGAAACTTCGCGTACCATGCGGTCGATTGCCCGCTCATAAAGTTGCCGTTCGGAATAGGATTGGTCGGGCTGTTCTTCGGTTCTGTAGAGGTCGCGAACAACTTCGGTCAGGAGCAGTAAATCACCAGAATTGATTTTACCCTCATATTCTTGCGCCCGGCGGCTCCACATTGTACGCTTAACCCGAGGACGCCCCCTAAGGGTGGTAAAGGCATCTTTGAGCACTTTGTCATTGGCTAGACCGCGCATACCAGAACTGTCTACTTTTTGGGTTGGGACACGCAAAGTCATTTTATCTTGTTCAAACAAAATCACATAGACCTCAATATCCATCTCAGCGATGGTTTCGGTCTCAATAGCAATAACTTTGCCCATACCGTGTGCTGGGTAGACAATAAAATCACCTGCCTTGAATTTTAATTTGATTTTTTTGCCTGCCGTTTTCTTTGCGGCAGGTTTTTTTCGCGTTGTTTTTTTTGGGGTAGCCATAAATGGAGTTCCTTTTGGAGCGCTACTGCAAATGCAGTTTTCTAGATTCAAACAAAAACGACGCGGAGACATTGATATCCGCGCCGTTCTAACTTCTTTAGTATAACACAAAAATTGGCAAAAAACCAGTGCGTGGTCAGCATTTTTTCACAAAAATCACATTTTATTTGTTTGGTGTGAAAACAATGGCACTCGCAGTACAGTTACGGGTCACCCTTACCGGGCGTCGGGTCAAAGTATTTTTCAAATTTCCCGGTCTCTTCTTCAAAGTCTTCACCGTCTTTCGGCGGTATTCCCATATATGTAATGTTCGGCCAAATTTCGGCGTATTTGGTATTTATCGCCAGCCATTTGCCGTCTTTATCATCTTCTGAGTCCGGTACTATGGCGTCTATGGGGCATTCTGGCTCACATACGCCGCAATCAATACATTCGTCCGGGTGGATGACCAACATGTTGGCCCCCTCATAGAAACAGTCTACCGGGCACACTTCTATACAATCCATGAATTTGCATTTTATACATGCATCTAAAACAATATATGTCATTGTCAGCCTTTACTTTATTTGACGATTACCTTGCATTTGAATTGGCGTGGACAGTGTAAATTGTCAACCACCTAATCTGCGTTTTGACCAAACGCCTCACCCAGTATATCGGCATAGAGCGCCCGTGCTTCGCATACTGGCCCGCGCCTTTCCCCGAGGTTCAAGACTTCAATTTGGATTAGTTTATCATAAGCGGTAAATGTCAATTGGTCACCGATATGTACTTCACTATGGGGCTTTCGCACACGAAAAACCTGCCCGCCGCGAAATATCCGCACTTTGCCGCTCGATATACAACGAGCCGACAAAATACGGGTCTTAAAAAACCGGGCGCGCCACAACCATATATCCAGCCTTACCCCATCTTCACTCAAGTTTTTTTATCCTTGGGCTTAACTTTGTTTTCGGGTTTGGTTTTAGTTGTAGCTTTAGCTTTGGGTTTAGCTTTGGGCTTATCAGCTTTTGGTTCGTCAAAATTTAAACCCGCAAGTGCTGCAAACGGCGAAGCGGACGGCGGCATAGCGCCCCCTTGTTTAGGTGGCGCCCATGTTGTCTGTGTCGGCCTACCGGGTGGCTTACGGCGCTTGTTTTGTCGTTTTTTCTGGCCTTGCTCACTCTGACCAGCCTTGCTTCCAGCAGCTTGTTGAGTTGCGGAAGCAAAATCCGCATAACCCGACAAATTATTACGCCGCGCTGGTTTTCGCCTTTGCGGCCTTCGGTTTTGGGTAGACACGTCTTTATCGGGATCATTGCTACCATGTTTGGATGGTCTATAGCGCGACGGTGGTTTTACGGCACGGCCATATGCCCACAATTCAAGATGTGTTTGAAAAATCGGGTTACCCTCATCGTCTTCTTCCGGCTTGGCGACATGGTCATTTAATATAATCAACCGATGGCGTTTGCGTTTAGGTATATAGTCAGGATGGGTTTTATCGGTGGTTGGTTCTGGTTTGTTTTGCAGTACAGGTGGAAAATCATCGGGGTTAATATCGCCGATTTCTTTGGCTTTTAGGATTGCGTCCCTGCGGGCGAAATAAGCCAATACATATTTCTTGTGTGCCTCTGCCTCTGCTTCGGTAAATGCTTGTGTGGTTTTGCGGTATTTAAGTGCCACCAAAATTTCTTCAAAATCTTCGAAAGAACATCCTAACAAAGACAGCATTTCTTTTTTAATGACAAAACGCCCATCTTCACGCTCTTTACGCGCCTGAAACAACATTTTGGCAAGACGGTTCATAATATCAAAACGGATAATGCGCGGGCCGCGCCGCGTATACCCCGCCATTTGTAAAACTTCTTCATAAAAACCGGCTTGGGAGGGCATGGAAGTCATACCATTTTTGGGCAAAAACGGTTGACTTGAGCGTTGCCCTTCCGCAGTTTTTTCCCAAGCATAAACATATAAAAGACTGAGCAAACGCGCAGGCGCCGGCTTCATCAAGTCACGCATATAAACATAATAAAAACCGAACACACCGCCTAGGCTGACAATATAATTTATCGCGGTGCTTTCGGTAGACTTAACAATTTTAGCATGAGCACGCTTATCTAACGTACCGTAGTTTTCATACATAATATGCGCCATAGCGCGGGCGTCTTTATAGGATGTCGGGCTTTCGGCGAATTCACGCAGGGCAAATATACAGCCGAGTTTTTGTGTTATCTCAAGGCGTATGAAATCGGCTAGGCGGCCTATGGCACTATCACGTAATATTTGAGAACCAAGTTCTCCGCACAGCAATTCCACCTTGGGTTTGAGCATGCTGTCGCCTCTTGCCAATTTGCCAATAGGTGCATCGTTCCAAATAAATTCACCTTGATCAGATAAGCCGATAGCACCTTGGCCAGAGCCTGCTATTTGCATCAGGCGTCTATCGATTTCTGGTGTTAAAGACTGGCTGGCGGTTTGCTTGATAGCTTTCGCTTCAAGTTCGCTTTCAGTATCCACAGGCGTAAAGACAAGACCGTTAAGTGTACCGAGTATTTGTCCGGCGCAGACGACCTGTCCTTCTGATGTGACAGTTGCGTTCATATTGGCTTTTTCTCCTATTCCCTTTAACAATATACTGGTGCGTGCATCAACAAAGCGGTCGACCAATTTATTGTGTAGCGCATCTGATAGCCTGTGTTCAACAGTTTGTGCTAGTTTTACCCAGTCTTTTTCTGGCAATACCCAATCCAGTTTATGGGCTATATAAGTCCACGTGCGAATATTGGCCAGTCTTGATGACAACTTTTCTACCGACCCGCCGATTTCGTCCAACCGTGAAATATTGCGTCGCATATAGCTGTCCGGTAATTTTCCGTTGTTCCTGTATAAATGCGTATGTACATCTTCCAGTAAACGGGCGTGAGCTTCCGGGCCGAGATCTGGGAAATCAGGTATTTGGCAGACATCCCAAAGCAGTTTCACGTCATGAGCATTATGAATATTGTCTTCAATATCATGGGTGTCGCACAGACGCGACAAAGCTGCCTCATCTGCGGCAGGTGCAATTCGGCGCAGACCTTTTAGTTTTGGCGGCGTAGCCAAACTATGTTTCAAAGCTTCAACGGTCGAAAAATCAAGCGCAGTTGAACGCCATTCCGCATAGCGTTCGGGCATGAACGCATTGTTCTCAATACGGGCAATCATATCGTCGTCCAGAGGTAAACACGAACCCGTAGTACCAAAACTACCATCATTGCGGAAGCGCCCTGCCCGCCCGGCAATTTGCGCCGTCTCTGCTGCCGTCAAATAACGCCGCCGCTCCCCGTCAAATTTACGTAGGGACGCGAATGCAACATGATCCGCATCTAGGTTGAGGCCCATACCAATGGCATCGGTTGCCACCATATAATCGACCTCGCCCGATTGGTAGAGAGCTGCCTGTGCATTACGTGTGCGCGGGCTTAAACTACCCATGACCAAAGCTGCGCCGCCGTAATTGCGCCGCATCAATTCAGCCAGTGCATACACCTCACCAGCCGAGAACGCCACGACCACGCTGCGCTTGGGCAAGCGGGAAAGCTTTGTATGGCCTACATAGGATAAAACCGAGAACCGTTCGCGGGTCATGAAACGGGCGTCTGGCACCAAAGCTTCTATCAAGGGGCGCGCCGTATTTGCACCCAGTAGTAATGTTTCTTCCGTCCCTCTTGCGTGGAGCATACGGTCAGTGAACACGTGACCGCGTTCTTTGTGAGCGATCATTTGCACTTCGTCGATAACCACGCTGGCAAATTTACCGGCGCGTATATCGGTCATAGGCATGGCTTCTGCGGTGCAAATAAGATACCGTGCATGGGGCGGTACGATTTTTTCTTCCCCGGTTATCAAAGCACAAGAAGCTTCGCCTTTTTCGCGCACAGCCCGTTCGTAAACTTCCCGCGCCAACAAACGCAGCGGCAAGCCAATAACACCGCTCGCACGTGCCAGCATGCGCTCGACCGCATAGTGGGTTTTGCCCGTATTGGTGCCGCCCAGTACGGCGGTGATGGTTGGTTTAAACTGCATAGTTTTTATTCTTTTGTCTTGGCTTTATATCCGCTAACATACCGGTATGACAACTCAACACTTACTTCTGATGCGGCACGCAAAATCATCCTGGAACCACGAAGGTTTGACCGACCACGAAAGACCCCTGAACAAAAGAGGTCGTCGGGCTTCGCGAGATATTGGTGATGTGCTGCGGGCGAAAAGTCTAGTGCCAGATCATATTTGGTCATCCGATAGTGCGCGTACCCGCGAAACTTTTGCACACACTTTTGCAGATAGCGGTATTAAACCCAAATGGCATTCGGGGTTTTACCATGCGTCCGCCAACCAAGTTCTTTATATATGTGCCGAAAACGGCGAGCCAGAGACGGGGACACTCATGTTGCTCGGGCACAATCCGGGATGGGAAGATTTACTGTTTCATTTTTCGGGGTTGTCCCGCCGTATGCCCACAGGGGCTTGCGCAATCTTTGACCGAACCCGCACCAAAGCCGACTGGTTAGAGCGAGAAAGTTGGCGGTTGGTGGAGTTGCTATTGCCGCGTGAATATGAGCGTAACGCATAAAAACTAGCCAAAAAAACGGGCCAAAAAAACGGGCAAGATTTCTCCCGCCCGTCAATAATGTAAACAACTCAAAAACCTGATATAGGTTTAGTCTGCTGGTTTTTCTTCTGGCGTAGCTTCAGCAGCTGGAGCGTCCTCTTTAGGCGCTTCCTCTTTAGGCGCAGCTTTGGCTTCTGCAGCAGCAACTTTTTCAGCTTCTGCGGCTTCGGCGGCGGCGACTTTGGCAGCGGCGGCAGCTTCTTTCGCGGCTTCTTTAGCTTCGATTTCAGCGGCTTTGCGGGCTTCTTCTTTGCCTTTGCGAGCTTCTATTAGTTCGAGAGCTTTGGCGCCGGGCTTGCCTTTAATCGGGTTATTGCCGTGCTTCCATTCCCACAGACCAGCAGCGCCCAAGAAACGAGCTACGCGTTCTGTTGGACGTGCGCCTTTGGCCAGCCAAGCTTTGGCTTTCTCTGGGTCAATATGTACGCGGTTCTCGTCAGTTTTTGCGAGCAACGGGTTATAGTGACCAATATGGTCGATATAGCGGCCATCGCGCGGCGAGCGGGCATCGGCCACAACAACGCGGTAGTAAGGACGTTTTTTAGACCCGTGACGAGCCAGTCTGATTTTAAGTGCCATGATATTTTCCTTTGTTTAGCATTCAAATTTAATTTCTACTTATTTCTTCTTTGGGGAACCACCGAGACCCGGTAATCCGCCACCAAGTCCAGGGAGGCCTTTACCACCCATCGCTTTTCCTAGGCCAGGTAATCCTTTAGGCAGGCTGCCGCCGCCCATTTTCTTTTGCATATCTTCGAGCATTTTCGGATCCATATCCGGCAGGCCACCGCCCATGCCTCCCTTAGGCATTCCGCCGCCCATTCCGCCTCCCATGGCATTCATCATGCCGCGCATACCGCCTTTGCCCATTTTTTTCATCATATCAGACATGCCCCGGTGCATTTTCAGCAGCTTGTTAACATCCGCCACACTCATGCCCGAACCCGCCGCAATGCGTTTCTTGCGCGATGCTTTAATCAGTTTCGGGTGAGTGCGCTCATAGGGCGTCATGGAGAAAATAATCGCCTGTTGCCGCGCCAAAAGCTTATTATCAACCCCGCCCATTTGGTCGACGGCCTTGCGCATTTTGCCCATGCCCGGCATTAATTTCATCAGGCCGCCCATGCCGCCCATTTTGTTAATTTGCCCAAGCTGTTTAGCGAGGTCGTCCAAGTCGAACGATCCTTTCTCCATTTTTTTCTGGAGTGCGGCGGCTTCTTTTTCGTCGATAATATCGGTGGCTTTTTCCACCAAGGCAACAATATCGCCTTGACCGAGAATGCGCCCAGCAATCCGTTCCGCGTCAAATACTTCCAGCCCGTCAAGCTTCTCGCCTGTACCCAGAAACTTAATCGGTAGGCCTGTAACCGCCCGCATAGACAACGCCGCACCGCCGCGACCATCACCATCAATCCGTGTCAGGATTAGACCCGTGAGCGGTAAGCGGTCATTAAAACGCCGCGCCGTCTCCACCGCATCTTGTCCGGTTAGAGCATCGGCAATGAGGAGCGTTTCGACCGGTTTGGCCAGTTCCGCGACGCTAGCCACTTCGTCCATCAACTCGTCGTCGAGCGTGGTGCGACCAGCCGTATCAAGGAACACAACATCATAACCCCCGAGCTTGCCCTCTTTCATTGCTCGTTTGGTGATTTGAATTACATCTTCACCTTTGACGATTGGCAAGAAGCCGACCCCGGCTTGTTCCGCCAAAATACCGAGCTGCTCCATAGCGGCTGGACGGCGTGTATCGAGAGAAGCCAGTAATACTTTCTTCTTGGCTTTGGTGCGCAGGAATAATCCGAGCTTGCCCGATGTGGTGGTTTTACCAGAACCTTGTAGGCCTGCCATCAGGATGAAAGCTGGTGGGCGGACACTTAAATTCAAATGAGAGGACGCCGGAGGTTCTTCACCTTCTTCGACCTTACCGCCGAGCATTTCCACCAAACCGTCATGGACGATTTTGATGATTTGCTCACCGGGTTTAACCGCGCGGATAACTTTCTCGCCGACGGCTTCTTCGCGTATTTGTGTGATGAAGTCTTTGACAACGGGCAGTGCTACATCGGCCTCAAGCAGAGCAATGCGAATTTCGCGCATAGCGGCACTAACGTCCTTCTCGGAAAGGGCGCCGCGTCCGGTTAATGTGTCAAATACGCCGCCGAGGCGGTCGCTTAAGGCTTCAAACATAAATAAGTTCTTCTAGTTATTCCGTTTTCCCATACAAAAAAGACCCCGGTGAACATATAATGTCGACCGGAGGACCCTGCTTATATCGTCCATACCCAACAAGGGAAATGCATGGTGTCGCATAAGTCAGAGCGCAATTTCAGTTGCGCATAGGATTGCGCGGCTTATAGGGGCGGGAATTTAGAGTGTCAATGGGGTTGTTATGTCCACCCCGTATTGCCATTCACGGGTTTTCAAAGCGGGGTTCGTGAAGACATTGCAGTGCCAAGAACTGAACTGCCCACAATGTTCATAAGTCAGGGACTGTACACCTAAAACAACTGCCCTTGTTTGAATTGGGGCATGTATTTCGCGGCAAAACTCCGCGTTACATTGACCTTTTCAGTTGCGGCTTGCTTGTCTAAATCGCGGATGAGAGCGCGGAGGCTGTCAACCGATCTGTCTGCATGGACAAGCATATAATCTATGAGACTATCCGAAACCTTTAGACCTCTATCCAGAAATAATTTGGTGATAATAGCGCTCAGTAAGTCTTCATCCGGTTCTTGAATGCGGGCGATCTGGACGTTCTTTAAGCGCGAATGCAGATCAGGCAATTGTACATTCCATACGGACGGCACGGTTTGATCACTCAGCAAAAGTGCCTTTAATTCTCCGGTTATGGTCAGGTTGATCAAGGTGAACAGGGTGTATTCATCTGCGTTGGATGCATTGTCAATCCAGAGCGCCCTGCCCCGATAATCGCGTCTTGGAACAAATCCATTGCCACCATCCAAACTGATGGCCTGTTGGCTTTCGGCCCAAATATGGCCAAGATGCGTTTTACCGCACCCCTTGGGGCCAATGACGGCTAGTATATGATTGGCCCAGTTTTCTGTATCTGCCAGTGCCGTGACGGCCTCAACGTTAGAAACGCCGTGTACAAATGCGCCGGCGCTATTGTCCGGATCCAAAATTAAATCTAGCGGGAATTGTCTACTCATATCTTCATGCTTATAACGCCGCGCCCCAAGCCATGTTTAGCGGTAACCCGTTCGGCTCAACACCATGCCGATATTTTCGTCTTGCCGCAGGGACACGCCCTTAAACGCCAATTCATTGCGCAAACGCTCAATATCGCCGCCGTAATATAGTGACATCAAAGCGCCCGATTTAGACACGGCTTGAAGCTGGGCCGAGCGGATTTGCGCCGAGCCATTGATAATATCTTTCAAGCCAATCCATTCTGCATGGGAACGGTACAAAATCGAAACCGGCATAACCACCGTTTCTGCATTAACAGCCGTGACAGAACTGGCTTTCCAATCGTCTTCAACCTTACGCACAACATTTGCCACAGTATCCGCCGCCGTTGTTCCGCGCACCCGGCCAAGATAACGGCTGTTTTCTGTATCAACGGCAATATCTTGAAGCGTTGCACTATAGCCGCTGCCTTCTTGAGTGGCGCTCACGATCAGTATTTGCTGCACCCCATAAGCACGGCCAATGGCTTTTAAAGTTTTCATATCGAGGGCGCTAACGTCCAGTGTACGGACGAGGCGAAACACATCGGCATTAGGGGTAATGGCCTGCATAGGTGTCAATGCGTGCTCAATATTAGCGCGTTGCCATGCAGAACTCCATTTGTTCGACGCCCACAAATCATGGCCTTGCAATGCAGGAATAACCAAACGTTTGCGAGATTGGGTCGAGATAAGCCGCAATCCTTTGGCCCGCATATATTGTTCCACCGCCGCCCGGTTAAAAGCCACCGTAATGTCGCCGAGATAACGGTTGGCGGAGCGCTTTTCATTAGAGATTTCCAATGCGCGGATCATTTTTGGCCCGTCTTGTTCAGAAACACCCACAAAGCCTTTGGCGCGCCGCTCGCTGGCCAAGCTCATCCGCTCCACCAACATATTGGCGGCAACCACCTGCCCCTGTGCGATAGCATTGGTTTGAGCCTCAAGCGCATTTTTTGCGGTCGCATCCACATGCACGCCACTCACGGTATAAGGGTCACCCGCCTGCGCAGAAACTGATAAGCCAAAAGCAAAAAACAAAATAGTCAAAACGCGAAAAAACATAAATACCTCACATGATTTACGCCACCCTAGCCGAAAATACGGCAAGATAAAGACCCGAATGCATTCACCCTCAGGAAAATACTATCGCAACAAGCAATTCTCGGATAGAATAATATGATGAGCTGTGTAACTCTGTAGTTCTGTGATAGCGTGGTCGTATCACCATATTGTTTTTACCTTACCAGAGCAGTGTAGGCTTGAAATTAGGTGCGGGCTGCGTCATTAAGCCCATGAATAGGCAAGGCGAATCATGGCTAACGAAAAAAACTCTCCAAAAAACAGCTGGAGCTATAAGGATGCGGGCGTTGATATTGATGCTGGCGAAACTTTGGTTGACCAGATTAAACCGCTGGCGGCCAGTACGCGCCGTCCGGGAGCCGAAGCCATGCTCGGCGGGTTCGGCGGCGCATTTGATTTAAAGGCTGCCGGGTTTGACGACCCTATATTAGTATCGGGTACGGACGGGGTTGGTACCAAACTGCGCATTGCCATTGATAGCGGACAATTGGGCACGGTTGGTATTGATCTGGTCGCCATGTGCGTCAATGATGTGCTGGCGCAAGGTGCGGAACCTTTGTTCTTTCTTGATTACTACGCCACCGGTAAATTAACACCCGATACTGCCGCTTTGGTTATTTCCGGTATTGCAGAGGGGTGCCGCCAATCGGGCTGTGCGCTGATCGGCGGCGAAACGGCGGAAATGCCCGGCATGTATGCAGGTGATGATTTTGATCTGGCCGGGTTCGTCGTCGGCGCGGCAGAGCGCGGCGGTCTCCTGCCTAAAGAAGACGACATGCGTAGCGGTGATGTTCTTATTGGCCTGCCGTCCAGCGGACCGCACTCCAATGGCTATTCACTCATCCGTAAAATTGTTGAAATATCAGGCTTGGCTTGGGATGCCCCTGCCCCATTTGCAACAGACACGAACTTAGCCGAAGCCCTGCTGACTCCCACCAAAATTTATGTTAAAACTCTGATGCCTCTTGTCCGCCAAGGCCGGATCAAAGGTCTTGCCCATATTACAGGCGGCGGCATTACCGATAATATTCCGCGCATGCTCCCTAAGCATTTGATCCCGAAAGTGGATTTTTCTGCATGGCCGCGCCCAGCGGTGTTTTCCTGGCTACAAGAAACTGGCGGCGTGGATGAAGCGGAACTGCGCCGCGCCTTTAATTGCGGTCTCGGCATGGTGTTGTGTGTCAACAAGGACAATGCCGTCGACATTTTAGCCGCACTGAACACCGAACCCATGACAGATTCTGGCAAAGCCTATATTATCGGCGAATTATGTCCCACAAAAGCGTAAATGGAAAAGTCAAAACCGCTGTCCTGATCTCCGGTGGCGGCTCTAATATGGTGGCCTTGGTGCAGGCCGCACAAGACCCGGGCTTTCCAGCCGAAATAGTATTGGTCATCAGTAATAGACCCGGTGCTGGCGGCATCACCAAAGCCGAAGACCTTGGCGTAAAAGTCCTGTGCATTGATCACAAAAATTTCAAAACTCGTAAACAATTCGAACAGGCAATGGATAAAATGCTCCGCGCCCACGGTACAGAGCTTATTTGCAATGCAGGTTTCATGCGTATTTTAAGCCCGTGGTTTGTTGGAAGCTGGCGCGGGCGACAACTGAATATCCACCCGTCGCTTTTGCCAAAGTTCAAAGGCCTCCACACCCATGAGCGCGCCATTGAGGCGGGCGAAAGCGAACATGGCTGCACCATACACTATGTAGATGAGGGCATGGACACAGGTAAAATCATCGCGCAAGCTAAAGTCAAAGTTTTACCGGATGATACGAAAGAAACACTAGCCGCAAGGGTATTGAAAGCGGAACACAAACTATACCCCCAAATATTGATGCAGATAGCCAGCGAAAAACCACCAACCCAAAATTAACTTCGGCTATTGCTTCCATTCCCGGCAAACAATTGGGTATTGTCTGCGCGTAATTATCCTGTACACTAATTGGTAAGGGGCAACCTGTAGATCTTTCTGGGGATGGATCTTGACTTGAATATAAGTTAAGAAACACGAGGAAAGCTAATGATCATTGCACAAATATCCGATTTACACATTGGCTTTGCAGGTAAGGGGAAAGTTTGTAAAAATTCCGAACGCTTAAAACAAGTCGTGGACGCCCTCAACACATTACAACGCCAACCAGATCTGGTTATCGCGACAGGCGACTTGGTCGAGCACGGTCAGGATTGGGCTTACCAGGATTTAAAAAACGAACTCCGGCAAATCAAAAGTCCCGTATATTTTGCCTTTGGCAATCATGACGACCGTGAAGCTTTTCTAAAAATATTCCCGCATTTTCCGCTCGTAGACGGGTTCTTGCAATACACGGTCGAAGATCATGCCGTGCGTATCATTGTCCTCGACACCCTGAAAGAAGGTCGCCACGGCGGAAGTTTTTGCCAAACCCGCACCGATTGGCTGGATGCCAAATTGGCCGAACAGCCAGAACGCCCGACCGTGATTGCCATGCACCACCCCCCCATTCGCACCGGCATTGGCTGGTTAACGGCAAAACCAGGTGACAAATGGGTGGAGCGTTTGCGAGACGTTATTTCGCGCTATGATAATGTAGAACATATTATGGCCGGGCATACCCACCGCAGCATTTTTAAATCCTTCGCGGGCGCAACCATTTCCGTGACCCAGGCCATTGCCCCACAAACAAAGCTGGAACTGGCCGATATTGACCCGCATATACCGGATGGGCGGGGCTTGTTGGTCGAATCCCGGCCAGGATTTTGTCTGCACTATTGGAACGGGGACGACATAACCACCCACTCCGCCCAAGCCCCATGCGGCAAAACCCTGCTACATTATGACGAAAAACATGCATATGTGGTCAAACATACGCTAGATTTGGATCATTAGCATTGCGCTAAAAAACCTGCACCTATACTCATAAACCCATGACACTAAAAATTTCCAACCGCGACGCACGGCGACTTTGGTTGCACAGCCACGGGCTTGGGCGTGCGCCAACAGGGGCGGTGGATGTGTTGCAGATCATCAAAGATTTAGGCTTTGTGCAATTGGATAGCATCCGCAATGTCACCCGCGCCCATCACCATATATTGTGGTCGCGCAACCAAAATTACCGCGAACCTATGTTGTGGGAATGTCTATCCCGAGACAGGGCGTTGTTCGAGCATTTCACCCATGATGCGTCCATAATCCCTATGGAATATTACCCCATATGGCGAAAACAATTCCGCCGCATGCAGAAACGCCTGGGGGCGTCTAAATATTATAAAGCCTTCCCGGGTGCGCAAGACCGCGAAGTGATTAAAGACCGCATCCGAAACGAAGGCGCGCTGTCCACCCGTGCATTTGAGAGCAAAATTAAAGGCAAAAAACAAATGTGGTCGCGCCCGCCCCACAAATTAGCGCTAGATTATATGTGGTATATCGGCGAGCTAACCACATCCCACCGCACTAATTTTATCAAATACTATAACCTGTCAGAACATGTTATTCCGCACGAGTACCGCGCGCGGGAGCATAATGACCACACCCAAATACATTGGCTTTGCACAGCGGCTCTTGAACGGCTTGGCATGGCTAGTCTGCGCGATATACAGAAATTTTGGGAAGCGGTGGATGCACCCGAAGTTAAAACCTGGGCGCAGAAAAACTCTGAGCACTTCATACCCATCAGTGTGCAAGCCGCAGACCGTTCTTGGCACAGCATGTTTGCGCCTAACGATATAGAAGAAAGACTTGCAAATACCCGAAACCCCACATCACGCTTGCGGATTATCAACCCGTTTGACCCGGCAATTCGCGACCGCACACGCCTCCTGCGGCTGTTCGGGTTTGAGTACCGCATAGAAATTTTCGTCCCCGCCGCCAAACGCAAATGGGGTTATTATGTTTATCCGCTACTGGAGGGCGACAAATTTATTGGCCGGATAGAGATAAAATCCGACCGTAAGGCCGGTGTGTTGACCGTGCATAATCTGTGGAAAGAGGCGAACGTGAAATGGACGGAAACCCGCGTAAGCAATCTTTCGTCCGAACTGCGACGGCTAGCGCGTATGATCAACGTACACACCCTGCATTGGGATTGCCCAAAAATACCTAATTCGGCACTATAGCATTTACAGCCAATCTCTGGTCATGAAGCAAGGGCAAGCTCTAAACAACCCAAAACCCATGCTATAATGTTATAGTCTTATAGCATATCGGAGGGTATTATGTCGACTTGTAAATTTCGTAAATTGGTCTTATCATCATCATGTCAGCTTGCGTTGGTAGTAGGTTTGACCGCTGGAACTGGCATTTCTGTTGCTGCGCAAACCGAGGCTGCCGCTGCCAAAGACGAAATAATTGTCACGGCGCGTCGGCAGTCAGAGAGCCTGCGCGATGTACCCGGTACGGTCAGTGTTCTTACACAAGCAAGATTAGAAAACGCGGGCGTAGCGCGGGCAGATGATTTTATCGAAATGACGCCGGGCGTCACTATGGTCAATGCGGCAGAAGCTGGCGATACACAGGTCAATATTCGCGGTATAAACGGCGCGCGCGATGCCGAAAACAGTTTTGCATTCATTGTGGACGGCGTTCTTTATACCAACCCCGCCGCCTTCAACCGGGAATATATAAACCTCAAGCAAATCGAAGTTTTCAAAGGCCCACAAGGGGCGCTCTATGGGCGTAATGCTGCCGCAGGTGCAATTATCATCACCACGGAGAAACCAGGCAATGAGACCCACGGTAAATTATCCGTCAGTGCTGCCGAAGACAACACCTATGTTGTCAAAGGCGGCATCTCAGGTGCGCTGTCCCAAGATACAGTGTTTGCCAGCCTGTCAGGGGATTGGCGTAAATCGGACGGGTTTTACCGCAATAGTTTTCAAGGCGGTGCGCCAGTCGTAGATGCCTTTGAGAGCTACAATCTCAATGGCCGGATTTTATGGCAACCAAGCGATGCGTTATCCGTAGACATAAAAGCCCGTATCGGCGACATTGATGCTTCAGCAATAACTTTTAATTCGACGTTTAATTTACCCGTCTTTGCTTCCGCTACCAACAACCCCCCGGCTTTTCAGGACGTCAATGATTTTGACTTTCTGTTCCAACCCAATATTATTTCGGACAATGACCAATCTGCCAAAGAATTTTCGGCAAAATTTGACTACAAACTGGATAACACCACCCTCACCGGGTGGGCGCTATTTAGCGATATTGAAAACAATCTAATTTCCGACGGTACATCTGCCGCATTCGGATTTTATGCGCCAGATGCAGCGTGCCAGCAAAGCGTCACCGATCTAAATGCAGCAGGCATCCAATTGCTAGCGCCGCAATTTATCGGCACATCACCAGTCGGCGTGATATTTGATCCCACTGGCTCGTTCCTTGGGGCTTATACCCCTACGACATGCGACGGCATTCAAGAGCAACTTCGAGACCAACGAGATTTTAGTGCCGAATTGCGCTGGGCCTCCGACCAAGACGGCCCCTTACAGTGGATGGTCGGTGGCTATTTCCTTGATATAGACAGACAAGTCGGTGTTTCGTTGAACCGCGATAGCGGTGCCGCACCTGTGCGCGGCCTGTTTCAAAATGGTGGCCCCAATGCGACCGCGTCGCTGACCCATGATGATTTCGACAGCAGTGTACTGGCCGTATTTGGCCAAGTGCAATTTGATGTCTCTGATGATTTTGAAATCTCTGTTGCCGCCCGCTATGACAGCGAAAAGCGCAAAGTTAGCTCCCTCGTACCGACCAATGTGACCCAATCGGTAATTGATTTGAACTTTGACGGGATTTTCAACGACCCGCTCAACCCTGCCCTCAGTAGCTTAATCAACCCGGCAGGCACTATCCCCGATAAAGAACAAACCTTCTCGGCGCTCCAACCGAAAATATCGGCCACTTGGGATGCCAGTGATAATCTTACCTTGTTTGGCAATTGGGGCAAAGGCTTCAAAGCGGGCGGCTTCAATAATTCCGGCAGCGCCGCCACAATCGATATTTTTATCAACGGCTTCATCAATGGCGGCATCGGCATTAACTTTGCCGATAATCTTGGCGTCCCTTTGCCCGTTATTGGGGATAATTTCAAAAAAGAAACATCCAGCGCGTTCGAAGCTGGCTTCAAAGCTAATTTAATGGACGGTACAGTGCGCCTTAGTGGTGCTGCCTACAAGACCGATGTCACTGACATGCAGTTTTTCGAATTTTTAGTTGGTTCGTTCGGGCTTTTGCGTGTCGTGTCCAACATCGACAAAGTTAATATTACCGGATTTGAACTGGCGATTGACGGACGGGTTAATGACAATTTGCACCTTTATGCGAGCGGTAGCTGGATAGATAGCCAGATTAAAGCCAACGCCTCTCGCCCAGATACCGTCGGCAACAAGTCCCCCTACACACCAGATTACACCATAAACTTGGGCGGGGACCTTACATGGCCATTGTCGGATAATATGTCCCTTACTGCCCATGCCAACGCGCAATTTATCGGTCCTACGTGGTTTCACACGGTGCAAGGCGGCCAGCGACCAACTATATTTATGCCGTTATTCGAGCTTGGCTTTGGCGCAGGCGCTGGCGCGTTGGGTACAGCTGATTTTTCAAATGCCCGGCGAGATGCCTACACCACACTGAATGCCAGGCTGGGTTTGAACATAAATAATTGGTCCATTACCGCTTTCGTTGATAATTTCACGGACGAGAAATATTTAGAAGAGGTTATCCCAGCACCCGAATTTGGCGGATCCTTTAACCATCCGGGTGCGCAAAGAAGGTTTGGCGCCGAGATTACCACCAAGTTTTAGCAAGACGTTCTACGGGCCAGAAACTAGGTAATGTGCTTATAAATTTCCCCGAGACATCTTGCCGACACCCCGTGTAGTGTGCCATACGCGAACCAGAACAAGCTTCTTAAAACAGAGGCATTGAGATTGAACAACAATACGGGGCACAAATACTATGATTGTTGAACGCAAAATATCGACCTTACGACTGCTCAAGGTGATTTGGAAACAACTTGCCATGATGATTATTATTTCGTCTATCATTGTCATACCAATGATGTATTTTGGCTGGGGTGAATATGCACCGGATATGACAGCACCGCTTATCCTTGGTACAGCCATTTCCATCTTTCTAGGGTTTCGGACAAATTCTGCTTATGAACGTTGGTTTAAGGCGCGGGAGCTTTGGGGCACCATGCGTGCTTGGTCGCGAAACCAGACACTATTACTGTCGCGCCTGCACGAGAAACATATCAACCACAATACCGGCAAGCCGTCCAAATTGGCTAAAACCGTTATGCACCGCATGATCCGCAGAAACATTGCCTGGATTTGGGTATTGGGTCGCCAGCTTAAAGACGTACCGCCTTTCGAGGGCGTGCGCGCATTGCTGACGGACGAAGACTATGCAGTCGCTAGTGACTGCCACAATCCGGCTCTCAAATTATTATTTTTACAGTCCCGGGATTTTCGTATAGCCCAAAGCGAAGGTCAGTTTATCGACGGCGAGCATTTTGAAATGGTCGCTATCCAGCGCGAACTTGTTGCTGGACAAACCGCCTGTGAGGGCCTCAAAAACACGCCCTTCCCAACCCATTACACCTATTTCACCAATGTGTTTCTCTGGCTATTTCTCATCTTGTTGTCCTTCGCTTTGCCCGGTCTCGAAAATGTCGGGCTATTGGCTATTCCAGCAGTTGTCATAGTAGGCTGGGTGTTCTTTATGGTCGAGGGTATCGGCTCTTATATGGAAGAACCATTCACAAACAACCGCAATGTCATCCCCATGGATGCCCTAGCAAGATCCTTGGAACGCGACCTAATAGCCTTTGGCTTGGGGGAAGACGATCTCCCAGACATGGTCATGCCAATCGACGGCGCTTTATATTAAAGCAATAACGTCTTACAGATAGCTTCCAAACCCGCTTGATCCACAGCGTCAAATGTCGCGAGGTCTGTCGAGTCTATATCCAACACTGCTGCCAATTCGCCCGCCTTGTCAAATACAGGCACAACGATTTCCGACATTGTTTTGCTGTCGCAGGCTATGTGGCCGGGAAATTTGTGGACATCTTCGACCAGCACGGTTTTACCCGAAGCTGCAACCGTCCCGCACACACCTTTGCCGAACGGAATGCGCAAACAGCCCAACGTACCTTGATAAGGGCCGACCACGAGTTCACTTGGTTTGAGCGGGTCGACTAGGTAGAAACCTGTCCAATAAAATTGCGGGAATGCCCCGTTTAGAAGACAACAGGCCGTTGCATAGCGGGCGATCATAGAGGTTTCGCCCGCATTGACGGCAGCTATTTCTGTAGCGATCCGCCCATATAGTTCGGCCTTATCCACCCTTAGCCATAGCCTTACCGACGAATTTCTCGGATTGTTGGAAACCTTGGGTGAATTCTTGCGCACCAGCGGTGTCGTTAATCTTGTCCATACCCGCCATGACATTTTCAGGCGTCTGGTCTGCGGGTGCCAGATAAATCCCGTCGGTTTCTGTGATTACCGTGCGGGCATAACCGCCAGCCCCGGCACAGAGTATCGTCCGGTTCGGAGAATTTTCTGCCACTAAGGTAATCAGACCCGCCGTAACAGATGCGGGTGTGAGTAATTTCAGCGCCTCCTCGGGGATCAGACCTTCGGTCATGCGGGTATGGGCAACGGGCGACAAAGCATTAATGCGAATATCGTATTTTGCGCCCTCAATACACAATGTATTCATCAAGCCAACAAGACCAGCCTTGGCAGCCCCATAATTGGCCTGGCCAAAATTGCCATACATACCAGACGATGATGTGGTCATGGCAATACGGCCATAGCCTTGATCGCGCATAATATCCCAGACGGCCTTGGTGCAATTTACACTGCCCATCAAATGCACATCCATGACCACTTGAAAATCCTTAAGTTCCATTTTGACGAATGATTTATCGCGCAAAATCCCGGCATTATTAACCAGAACATCGACCCGCCCCCATTTGTCCATAGCTTCGCCGACCATAGTTTCGACCTGGGCATAGTCCGCAACATTGGCGCCGCTCACTATGGCTTCGCCGCCAGCTTTTATGATTGTGTCCGCGACTTCTTGAGCCGGGGTCATTGAACCGCCCGTGCCGTCTGCCGCGCCTCCGAGATCGTTGACCACAACTTTCGCGCCGCGTTTTGCTAGTTCGATTGCGTGGGAACGGCCCAAGCCTGCGCCGGCTCCGGTGACGATTGCCACACGGTTATTAAATTCGATTTTCATGTGATTTTCCTAAATGGTGGTTTAAAACTTATATAAATATCAGGGAGAGCCACTCAGCTACGGCAGCGGGCTTTGCACCACCTTCGATCTCAACCGTAATAGTGTGACAAAGTAATAGCTGTCCGGGGTTTTTCTCTTCGGCTGATGACAAAGTAAAGCGGCCACGAATTTTGGCACCGCTCGGAACAGGGGATAAGAACCTAACTTTGTTAAGGCCGTAATTCATACCCATTTTAGCCCCCTCAACGGCAGGCAATCCGGTCTCGGCAAAGCGGGACAACATAGACAATGTCAAAAATCCGTGGGCGATGGTGCCGCCGAAGGGCGTGAACATTTTCGCTTTTTCCGCATCTATATGGATGAATTGGTGGTCTTCGGTAACATCGGCAAACCCAGAAATCCTGTCTTGGGTCATTTCAGCCCATTCAGATACGCCAAGTTCCTGCCCGATTTTGGCTTGTAAGCCCTCTAATACGCTCATGATAAAGTCCTCTTATATGCATTTTATTGCATACTAGAGCAAATCCCGGCCAGCGCAAGCAAACAAAACCCACACAAGCCAGATAACGACAAACCACTAAATGCAAATAGGCCTTATTAGGCGCTTAGTTTTTCCGCGTCACGCAATCTACGAGCCAAACGGTCACGCGTCGCGAAATCTGCCGGACGGACATATTTGCTTTTCAATATTTTTTTCAAGCGTTTAAGATCCGCTTTGATAGTTTTGATAGATTGCCTACTGTTTTTACGTTCTTTCATTGTGCGTCTCCCCAGACCTTTAAGTTCTGCGTCTACGCCCTCCAGACATTTATTGTGACCCGCGTTTAATTTCAAAAGAAAGAAAACCGAATCGCCCCAGTATGTATCCTATCAAGATATGATTAACCTATCGTTAGTATTTAGCCAGACAAAGTTATATTTTTGTAATAGAGATTAACTTTTCGTTATTATGCTGTGATACCTATGACTAATAATCCGCTAAAAAACACCAAAGTTATCGAACTTTCCGGCATTGGCCCGACGCCCTATGCCGGGCAATTGCTGGCTGATTTGGGAGCGGAAGTTATCCGCATTGAAAGGCCGGGCGCGCTCAAACTCCCTGTGGAAAACCGTGGCAAGACATGTTTAGAGTTGGATTTGAAAACAAAACAGGGTCGGCAAGCTGTGCTAGACCTATTGCCGAGCGCACATATTGTGTTTGAAGGCAACCGCCCCGGCGTTATGGAAAAACTTGGCCTTGGCCCAGAACATTGCCGTAAAATTAATCCGGCGCTAATTTACGGGCGTATGACAGGTTGGGGGCAGAGCGGGCCTTGGGCGCACAAAGCTGGGCATGACATCAATTATATCGGCCTAACGGGCGCACTTCACGCTATGGGAGATGCAGACCGTCCGCCGTCCCTGCCCTTAAATTTTGTCGGTGATTACGGCGGCGGTAGCCAGTTTTTGGTCATTGGCATTTTGGCGGCTTTGGTACAGGCAAAAGCAACCGGAAAGGGTCGCATCATAGACGCGGCCATTATTGACGGAACTTTCTCCATGATGGGTATCGTACACTCTTTGGATCATATGGGTATGTGGTCGGAGAAACGCAGTAGTAATTTGCTCGATGGCTCAAGGCCGTTCTATCGTTGCTACACGACAAGCGACGGCGGGTTTATGGCGGTTGGCTGTTTGGAACCAAAATTTTTCAGTGAAATGCTCAGGGTCTTGAACCTGGATCCGCAAACTTACGGCGACCAAAACAACCCAAACCTTTGGCCAGAGCAAACCGAACTGCTCTCACACATTTTCAAAAGCAAGCCCCGCGCCTATTGGGAATTCTTGTTCGAAAATACAGATGCTTGCGTCACTCCCGTCCTCACCTATGGCGAGGCAAAAAATCACCCACACAATAAAGCGCGCGCCACGCACATAGAGCAAGGCGGCCTTACTCACCCTGCAAAAGCGCCGAGATTTATGTGATTTCTGCCTAAACCTGTCAGGAGCGGTCAGTTTCCGCTTTCAATCACTTATGTTCATGTTATGAGCCATTATCAAGAGACGTGGAGCGCCTTTTGGCACGACAGGGAAACTAAATGACTTCATTAAAACACATAAAAGTGCGCGGTGCGCGGACACATAATCTTAAAAACGTCAATGTGGATTTGCCGCGTGATAAGCTCATCGTTATTACTGGCTTGTCTGGTTCAGGCAAATCATCCTTGGCCTTTGATACCATCTATGCGGAGGGACAGCGGCGCTATGTGGAAAGCTTGTCGGCTTATGCAAGACAGTTTTTGGAGCTGCAAGACAAGCCGGATGTGGACAGCATAGAAGGCCTATCGCCCGCAATTTCTATCGAGCAAAAAACTACGTCCAAAAACCCGCGCTCCACTGTGGGCACGGTTACGGAAATTTACGATTATATGCGCCTCTTGTGGGCGCGGGTTGGTGTGCCCTATTCACCTGCTACGGGCCTGCCCATTGAGAGCCAAAGCGTTGCGCAAATGGTCGACCGCGTCATGGCTCTGCCCGAGAAAACCAAACTTTATATCCTCGCCCCCATCGTGCGCGGGCGCAAAGGTGAATACCGCAAAGAATTTGCAGACCTGATGAAACAAGGTTTTCAGCGAGCAAAAATCGACGGCGAGTTAGTCCGTATCGAAGAAGCGCCTGCGCTAGATAAAAACTACAAGCACGACATTGATGTTGTGGTTGACCGCGTTGTGGTGCGCGAAGGTTTGGAAACACGGCTCGCCGATAGTTTCGAGACGGCTCTGCGCCTCTCGGATGGTCTAGCCGTTGCGGAAAATGCGGACGACGGCGAACGCATCTTGTTTTCGCAGAAGTTCGCCTGCCCCGTGTCGGGCTTTACCATTTCGGAAATTGAACCACGCTTGTTTTCTTTCAACTCGCCCCACGGCGCTTGTCCGGCCTGCGACGGGCTGGGGCATGAGCTTAAATTTGATGCCAAATTGGTTATCCCCGACAACTCTAAAACTCTTAGATCAGGCGCCATCGCCCCGTGGTCAAAGACGCCGAGCCGCATGTACCGCCAGACCCTCGAAGCCTTGGCCAACCATTACGGGTTCGATTTGGAAACCCCGTGGCAAAAACTGAAGGCCAAACACCAAGACATTCTTTTGCACGGCACCAAAGGCGAAATGGTGCAATTTGTCTATTCCGAAGCCGGACGCAAATACGAAACCAAGAAACCGTTCGAAGGCATTATCCCCAATCTGGATCGCCGTTTCAGGGATACGGAAAGCACATGGGCGCGGGATTTTCTAGCCAAATTCCAGTCCACCGCAAAATGCGAAACTTGCGACGGCAAACGCCTGCGCCCCGAAGCTCTCGCGGTGAAAATTGACGGTATGGACATCACCGAAACTGGCGATATGTCCATCAAGCTGGCCAAGGACAGGTTCGAAAAGTTGTCCAAAGACCTAAAAGGCCAAAGCAGCGAAATCGCCCGCCCCGTCCTCAAGGAAATCTCCGACCGCTTGTCATTCTTGAACGCAGTCGGGCTGGATTATTTGACGCTGGGACGTGGTTCCGGCTCGCTTTCCGGCGGTGAGAGCCAACGCATTCGCCTCGCCTCACAAATCGGCTCCGGCCTGACGGGTGTGCTCTATGTGCTGGACGAACCCAGTATCGGCCTGCACCAGCGCGACAATGCGCGGCTGTTGGAAACCCTGCGTGGACTACGGGATTTGGGCAATACGGTGATTGTGGTTGAGCACGACGAAGACGCTATTTTAACCGCAGATTACGTCCTCGACATGGGGCCACTTGCGGGCATAGAGGGCGGCGAGGTTGTGGCCGAGGGCACGCCTGCCAAGATTAAGGCCAACAAAAAATCCCTGACCGGGCAATATTTGGTCGGTAAAAAGAAAATCGCCATCCCGTCCGAGCGCCGTAAAGCCGGGCATAAATTCCTTAAGGTAAATGGCGCACGGGGCAATAATTTAAAATCCATAGACGTGGAATTTCCCCTTGGCCTGTTCATCTGTGTCACGGGCGTGTCGGGCGGCGGTAAATCCACCCTGACGGTTGAAACCCTGTACAAAGCGGCAGCGCGCAAACTGAATAATTCCAGCGTCTCGGTCATGCCCCACGATAGCATTGAGGGCTTCGAATATCTCGACAAAGTTATCGACATAGACCAATCCCCTATCGGGCGCACACCGCGCTCTAACCCGGCCACATATACGGGCGCATTTACCCCCATACGCGACTGGTTCGCTGGCCTGCCCGAAGCCAAAACCAGAGGCTATAAACCGGGGCGGTTTAGTTTCAATGTCAAGGGCGGACGCTGTGAAGCGTGTCGGGGCGGCGGGGTTATCAAGATAGAAATGCACTTCTTACCGGACGTATATGTGCAGTGCGAAACCTGTCGGGGCAAACGCTATAACCGCGAGACACTTGAGATAAAATTCAAGGGTAAAACCATCGCCGATATATTGTCCATGAGCGTTGATGATGCGGCGGTGTTCTTTAAGGCCGTGCCGAGCATCCGCGATAAAATGGTCACATTACAACGGGTCGGGCTGGGCTATCTGCAAGTTGGGCAACAGGCGACCACACTCTCCGGCGGCGAAGCCCAACGGGTCAAACTGGCCAAAGAACTGTCCAAGCGCGCCACAGGCCGCACGCTGTATATTCTGGACGAACCAACCACCGGGCTACATTTTGAAGATGTCAATAAACTGCTCGGTGTGCTGAACGAATTGGTCGAGGGCGGCAACACCATGATCGTCATCGAACATAATCTAGACGTCATAAAAACCGCAGACTGGATAATAGACCTAGGCCCAGAAGGCGGCGACGGCGGCGGCGAAGTGGTCGCCATAGGCACACCGGAAGACGTAGCCAAGGTTAAGAAAAGCTGGACAGGTAAATATTTGAAACCTGCGTTAGATAAAAACCTTTAAAACGGGTCGAGTTTAGAATTGATCCTCATTATTAGTGATTTCTCCGCTTGCCTA